>OLSC01002466.1_pt1 | contig 12723 bp, 9 predicted proteins | sample 1672881 | NCBI WGS metagenome assembly OLSC01 (sample SAMEA3136733, study PRJEB25190) | human gut metagenome | biome: human gut; feature: human-associated habitat; material: faeces | place: Austria | collected 2013
TAAGTTCTAGGAGAAAAACGTATTCCAGTTAAATGATACTCATCCGACTGTAGCAGTTGCAGAGCTGATGCGTATTCTGCTGGATGATTATGGTCTTACCTGGGAAGAGGCCTGGGATGTTACAACTAAGACCTGTGCCTACACAAACCATACGATTATGGCAGAGGCTCTGGAAAAATGGCCGATCGAGCTGTTTTCCAGACTGCTTCCCCGTATTTATCAGATTGTGGAGGAGATTAATCGCCGCTTTGTGATTCAGATTCAGCAGGCATATCCGGGACGTCAGGATAAGATTGCCAAAATGGCAGTCATTTATGACGGTCAGGTTCGTATGGCACATATGGCTATTGCCGGAAGCTTCTCTGTAAACGGCGTAGCACAGCTTCATACAGAAATTCTGAAGCATCAGGAACTGAAAGATTTCTATGAGATGATGCCGGAGAAATTCAATAACAAGACCAACGGTATCACCCAGAGAAGATTCCTTCTTCACGGAAACCCGCTGCTGGCAAAATGGGTAACTGCCCACATTGGCGACGGCTGGATCACCAACCTTCCGGAGATCCACAAGATGGCTGTTTATGTGGACGATCCCAAGGCGCAGCAGGAATTTATGAACATCAAGTATCAGAATAAGGTTCGCCTGGCAAAATATATCAGAGAGCACAATGGCATCGAAGTAGATCCGAGATCCATCTTCGATGTACAGGTAAAACGTCTCCATGAGTACAAACGTCAGCTGATGAACATTCTGCATGTAATGTACCTTTACAACCAGATCAAGGATCATCCGGAGATGGATTTCTATCCGAGAACCTTTATCTTTGGTGCAAAGGCAGCAGCTGGCTACCGTCGTGCAAAACTGACTATCAAGCTCATCAACTCCGTGGCTGACGTTGTCAACAACGACGCTTCCATCAACGGAAAACTGAAGGTTGTCTTCATCGAGGACTACCGCGTATCCAACGCAGAGCTGATCTTCGCAGCAGCCGATGTATCTGAGCAGATATCTACCGCAAGTAAAGAGGCTTCCGGTACCGGTAACATGAAGTTCATGCTGAACGGCGCTCCGACTCTGGGAACCATGGACGGTGCAAACGTGGAGATCGTTCAGGAAGTTGGAAAAGAGAACGCCTTTATTTTCGGTCTGACCGCACAGCAGGTTATCGACTATGAGAATCATGGCGGCTACAATCCGATGGATTACTTCAACAACGACCAGGATATCCGCCGTGTCCTGATGCAGCTCATCAATGGTGAGTATGCGCCGGATGACACTGAGAGATTCCGCGATTTGTACAATTCTCTTCTGAATACGAAGAGCAGCGACAGAGCAGATACCTACTTTATCCTGGCTGACTTCAAGTCCTACGCAGCAGCTCAGCGCGAGGTTGAGAAGGCTTACCGTGACGAGAAAGGCTGGGCACGGATGGCTATGCTGAACATGGCATGCAGCGGTAAATTTACTTCTGACCGTACGATTCAGGAGTATGTAGACGAGCTGTGGCACCTTGACAAGGTAATCATGCCTGAGAAATGATGTTGGGGTCAAAAGGTCTTTTGCCCCCAACTGATGCTTACGAATTGCTCCGCTGCAAAGCAGCTCCCGCAATTCTACAAACATTCGAAATCCGCTGATTTACTGCGTAAATCGCTACTTTCTCATGTTTGGCGGGTCCCAAGTTCAAAAGCCTTATCGTGCAAGCACGAACGGCTTTTGGACCTTTTGACCCTAGCATCAAATAAATAAAAAAGTTTTCAGACTCCGGGTGGAAAATTTCGCCCGGAGTTTTTTCTGTATATTTGCCGAAGATCTGGTCAATCCTATTGGTGAACAGATCGAATAAGATGAGGTGAAGAGTATGCAGAACATGAACACAAGACTTTTTATGAAAAAACACGGCACCGCTCTGGTTTTCAGCCTTTGTCTGATGGGCGCCGCCGCATTTACCACAGTTTACACCCTGAATCAGGCGGAAAACACGAAAGAGCAGGTCGAACAGACCACGGATCTGGAGGAGGAGGCCAGGATTCAGGACGCTAACGCGGCGAAAAATGCCAAGCCTGCGGATGACACGGCTGTGGACGGTCAGGACGCGAAGGTGAGCGGTTCGGATCTCGTGGGAGAAGTAGTGGAAAATCCGGAGGATCTGGTGAAAAATGTGACGGGGCCGACTGTGGATGAGACAGTCGGCGAGACGGCCAGCGCGGCTTCCACTGGCGTTCAGGCCGCTGTCGGAACCCAGGCAACGGTGAATTTTTCCGAGGATTCGTCTCTAGACTGGCCGGTAGCAGGAAATGTCCTTCTGGATTACAGCATGGACGGCTCGATTTTTTTCCCGACCCTGAAGGTCTATAAGTACAATCCGGCGCTGATCATCGGCGCAGACGTGGGCAGCCCTGTGGCCGCGGCGGCAAAGGGTATTGTAGATTCTGTCAAAGTAGATGAAGAGACCGGAACCACGGTATCTATGAATATCGGAAACGGCTATGAACTGACCTATGGCCAGCTGAAGGAAGTTTCCGTAAAAGAAGGGGATGTAGTGGAAGACGGCGGACTCGTCGGCTATGTGAGCGAGCCCTCGAAGTATTACTGCGAGGAAGGCAGCAACCTCTATTTCAAACTGACAAAAGATGGAACCCCGGTGGATCCCTTTTTGTTTCTTGGGGAATGAGAGAGGAAGATAAATATTGCTACAACAGGATTCTGGTGAATACGCCGCATTGACAGACAGGCGGTATTTTGAAGATGATGTTAAGCAGTTACGGGGATTTACGCTAGCAGGGAAAATACAGAAGAAACGGACTTGCACCGGGAGGTGCTTTCCGCGTATACTATTATCAGAAAAAGAACTGCCGTAACGATTCAGGAGCCAAGGTACTGAACAGTTACGAACTGCCTTACAATCCGCAGCCGCAGCACTTCACAGGCAGTATCGGGCATTCGGCCCGCCAGAAAAAATACCAGACAGGGCGGCTGCTTCATAGATAGATGTGATGCCCGGAGAATGTGGGCATCCTTACATAAATCTGGAGACACTATGGACAAAATGAACTATACATACATCGTCCAGTGCAGTGATGGTACCCTCTACACCGGCTGGACCACAGACGTCGAGCGCCGCGTCAGAACCCATAACAGCGGCAAAGGCGCCAAATACACCCGCTCCCGTCTACCCGTCACACTGGTCTACTACGAGACCTACCCCACCAAACAGGAGGCCATGCGCCGCGAATGGGAGATCAAACAGCTGACAAGGGAAGAGAAAAAGAAGCTGATTGTAAAGATACAATGACAGCCACAAAAACAGCCGCAGCACTTTTTCTAAACAAATGCTGCGGCTCATTTTTACGCGGCTACGAAGGAGTACATCACGATATAGTGGCAGAGGCTTCCGGCCATGACGAAGAGATGGAAGATCTCGTGGGAACCGAAGTTCTTGTGGCGGGAGTTGAAGATCGGAAGCTTCAGGGCGTAGATAATGCCGCCTACGGTATAGATGATGCCTCCGGCGAGGAGCCAGCCAAAGGCTGCCGGGCTTAAAGCATTCAAAATCTCGGGGAAGCCCATGAGGCAGACCCAGCCCATGCCGATATATATAATAGAAGAAAACCATTTCGGACAGGTGATCCAGCAGGCTTTGATGAGGATGCCGACAGCGGCGATTGACCAGACAATGAGACACATCAGCGGACCTACGCTGTCACGGAGCGTCACCATGCAGAGCGGCGTGTAGGATCCGGCGATCAGGATAAAAATCATGAAATGGTCCATTTTCTTCAGAACCCGGTTGACCCGGGCGGAAATATCAAGGGAATGATAGAGTGTGCTGGCAGTGTAGAGCAGGATCATGCTGGTGATGAATACTGCCATGGAGGCTGTGCAGACCGGATTTCCTGTCCGATGAGCCCGAACCAGCAGAGGAGCGGCCCCGGAAGCTGCGGCAACAACGCCGATAAAATGAGTGATCGCACTTCCCGGATCTTTCAAAAAAGGTTTCTGCGTTTCTGTGGCGCGTGTATAAACAGTATCCATATCGATTCCTCACTTTCATTCACGAACAAAGTTTTTAATAATTCTACATGTAGTATTTAAAACTACATTACATCATGTAAGTATCATATACCCATCTTTCAGAAAATGCAACCCCTTTTTTCACAAAAAAATCCCACAAAGAAAAAGGGCCGTGTTATAATATAACAACAACAGTTCAGAGCATAAATAGAACGCCCATTAGCCTCAGACAGAAGCTGCAATAGCAGCGATAACGCATGAAATGCGTGGTGCTGAGTCCCGGTGGGCCTCGTTTAGCACCGACCGAAGCGGAGCGTAGACCTGAGGCTTATGCTCTGAACGTCTTGAATAAAAAAGGAAGATCAAATTATGACAGACAAAAACTGGTCACAGATCGGCGATGAGATCGAGGATATGGTACGGAAAGCGCTGGAATCCAGGGATTTTGGAAAACTGAGCCAGGATCTTTCCCGGACCGTGGGCGAGGCCATGGAAAATGTGGGGAAAAGTGTTCAGGACGCCGTAAATAAAGCCAATGATAAAACCCGGGAAGCTACGGAAAGATATTCCGACCGGGCAGACAAAACTGCGGATGCCCATAGCAGAACGGAAAAGTCCACGGACCGTCCCGTCTACAGCGGTACCGTAGAAGGAAAAGGAACGTCTTCCAGCGGGCAGACTTCTTATGAATACAGCCGTTCCACGATGCGCTCGACCCGCTTTCAGCCGGGTTACGAGCAGGCACGGGAGAAGAAAGGAAAAAATTTCCTTCGGGAGCGCTTTAAAAATCCGGGCGGACTGACAGGAACCGGCATGGCGCTGGCCATCTGCGGGTACACGTTTCTGGGTATTCTGGTGATAGCTCTGGGAATCACGCTTCCGATCGTGCTCCCGCGGAATCTGCAGGCAGCCATGATAACGACCGGCGTTCTGGCCCCCTTTGTGGCGGGAAGCGCTTTCATGGCTTACAAAGGAACCTCCCTTCTGGGGCAGAGCCGCCGCTTCCGCAGATATGTGGAAGAGCTTAGAGAGCGGGAGTTCTGCCAGATTCAGGAGCTGGCGGATGCCCTTGGAAAATCCGAAGAATATGTAAAAAAAGACCTTGGAAAAATGATCCGCAAGCGGCTTTTCCTTCATGGTCATCTCGACAAAAATCAGACCTGCCTTATGGTGACAGACTCCGCCTATGAGCAGTATCAGACAGCTGAAAAACAGCTGGAGGAGCGCCAGCAGGAGGAAAAACGAAAAGCTAAGGAGGCAGAAAAATTCGGCCGCCGCAAAGACCTTCCGGAGGAGGCGAAAAAGACCATCGCCGCCGGAAGAGCTTACCTCGAGGAGATCAAAACCTGCAACGACCGGATTCCCGGCGTGGAGATCTCCGAGAAAATTTCCCGGCTGGAGCTGGTGATCTCCAAGATTTTCAACCGCGTGGAGCAGCATCCGGAGCTGGTGGATGATCTGGGAAGATTTATGGATTACTATCTTCCGACGACGGTGAAGCTTCTGAAAGCTTATGAGGAGCTGGACGGACAGCCCTCCCAGGGAGAAAATATTGTCAATTCCAAGAAAGAGATCGAGGACACACTGGACACGATCGATCAGGCTTTTGAAAAACTGCTAGACAGCTTCTTTGAGGAGGCGGCCTGGGATATTTCTTCCGATATTTCCGTCCTTCACAACATGTTTGCTCAGGAAGGACTGACGGAAAGCGATTTTGATAAGGTAAAAGTGAAAAGATAAAGGAGAAAAAAGATGAGTGTGGATTTAAAAGATTTGGAAACAACGCCGACTTTGAGCCTGGATCCCTTCGGAGAGGCTGAGAAAGAGCCGGAAGTTCCGGCAGCTCCCGCTCCGGAGGCAGTCAAACCGGCTTTTGATGAGAGCATTTTGAACGATGATGAGCGGAAAATGGTGGACAGCTTCGCGAAGCAGATCGACCTGACCAACAACAATATGATCCTTCAGTACGGGGCCGGAGCCCAGAAGAAAATGGCTGATTTTTCCGAGGCGGCTCTGGAAAATGTCAAGACAAAGGATCTTGGTGAGGTAGGCGATATGCTCTCCAGCGTGGTGACGGAGCTCAAGAGCTTTGATGCGGCGGAAGAGCAGGAGAAGGGATTCTTCGGTTTCTTCAAAAAGAATGCCAACAAGCTGGACACCATGAAAAACAAATATGACAAGGCAGAGGAAAATGTCACAAAGATCGTGAAAGCCCTCCAGAATCATCAGGTCGTCCTCATGAAAGACATTGCAATGCTGGACAAGATGTACGAGCTGAACAAAACCTATTTCAAAGAACTTTCCATGTACATTCTCGCAGGCAAGAAAAAGCTTCAGGAGGTCCGGGAAAATGACCTTAAGGAGTTAATGGAAAAGGCAGAGCGCAGCGGCCTTCCGGAGGATGCCCAGGAGGCGAAGGATCTCGATAGCTTCTGCAACCGCTTTGAGAAAAAACTTCATGATCTGGAGCTCACCCGGATGATTTCTCTCCAGACCGCGCCCCAGATTCGTCTGGTTCAGGGAAACGACACCCAGATGGTGGAAAAAATCCAGTCCACTGTGGTAAACACGATCCCATTGTGGAAAAGTCAGATGGTTTTGGCTCTGGGTGTGGAACATTCCCGCCAGGCTGCCCAGTCCCAGCGTGAAGTCACCGATATGACCAATGAGCTTCTGAAGAAAAATGCCCAGACCCTTAAGATGGCTACGATCGAAACCGCCAAGGAATCCGAGCGCGGCATCGTGGATATCGAGACTCTGAAACAGACCAACGAGTCTCTGATTTCTACGCTGGACGAGGTTCTGAAAATCCAGGCCGAGGGCCATGAAAAACGCCAGGCTGCCGAAGCCGAGATGCAGCGACTGGAAGACGAACTGAAAAACAAGCTTCTGGAGATTAGAAGATAAAAGTATTCTGAACCTGTTCCGGAAAATGTTCCGGGGCAGGTTTTTGTACAGGAGGGAAAAATATGAAAGAGAGAAAGAAATTTCCGGTGCTGGCCGGAACAATAATCCTGTTTTTAGTGGTAATTTTGCTGGGATACACCGGAAGGGCGGAGGCTGCCGGAAAAGTGCAGCTCAAAAACACAACAATTAGCGTCTACAAGACGGTTTACACCTATAACGGCAGAGTACAGAAGCCTGCTGTGAGCGTCAGATACAGGGGCAAAAAGCTCAGCGTAAACAAAGATTATACGCTGGTTTATTCCAAAGGCCGGAAAAATCCCGGCGTTTACACTGTGGCAGTAAAAGGAAAAGGCAGTTACAGCGGAACGGTGAAAAAGACCTTCCGTATCAATCCCGTTGGCACAAAGCTGGCTTCCATGCAGAGCCCGTCTGGCGGCACGATGCTGAAGCTCACCTGGAAACGGCCGTCGAGGGCGGTTTCAGGTTATCAGATCCGTTATTCGACGCGGAGCGATTTTAAAGGGGCGAAGCGTCAGACGATCAGCGGAGCCACCAGACTTACTACGACTTTAAGAAGCCTGAAACCGGCTACCCGCTACTATCTGCAGATTCGGAGCTTCTACCGCTATGTGAAAGGAAAATATGTCTACTCCGCCTGGTCCGCCCGGACGGCAAAGGCGACGGCGAAGAAAGCAGGCTCCCCGAGCAATGGCAATACCAACAACGGCAATACAAACAACAATGGAAATGCCGATCCCCTGGGTTTTCTGAATGAAACCTATGCTTCTCTCAGGAAAAAAACGGGAGAAACCTTTGAAATTTATGTTACCAACGAAATTCAGAGCGTCAATTTTTCAAAGTCAGATGTTGTGATGCAGGTCAATAAAGGGTCGAAGTACTTCTTCTATTTTACAGCGATAAATCCTGGAAAAACGTCCATTACCTTTACCGATATTTATGGACAGAAAATTTCTTCTTCTGTGACGGTTACAGAGGAGACTTACCAGGATGGGAAAACTACAGAAATGGATTCGGCAAAATACAATGCCAATCTTCCGGTACCGAAAATTCAGAGTGTTAATTATAGTGAGTACTATATGGGTGTGAATTGTCCGGGAACCTTTTCTGCTTCTGATCCCTATAGCGGCTATGAAGGCTGGCTCAGCGAGACACGGGATTTTGACCAGTATCTGGAATATGATTCCACAGATAGCGACTGGAACGGCCAGGGCTATGGAAAACTGTCCTTCTTTTCCAATTATGACCGGAGCGGAACTACCTATTATCTGAAAGTTCGTTCCTTCAAGCTGAATGGGACGACGAAAATCTATGGTCCCTGGAGCAGCATTAAAACGGTGTCTGTGGGAAATTATCGCGTGGCAAGCAGTGCGAAGGCAAAGTATTCTTATAAGTTCTATTTCCTGGATACGGCTGGTATCGGGCTTTATGGAGGTGTGTCAAAGGCAGTGTATATTCAGACGGATAATCCGGATCCGAATTCCATTCAGCTGCTCTCGAATGGAAAAACCGTGTTGATCAAGCTTTCCAACTTGGGCGGTGGGCAGTATTACGATGATATCGAGTATCTCAATGCGGATGATTATGATAATTCGCTTCACAAAGTAAAGGGCGGTTATGTAGGAGAAGTGGAATTTGAAAAAGCAGGAAATTATGATGTGGAAGTCCGCGAGATCCATAAGGAGGGCTATGTAACAGCCAAAACACTGCACTGGACCGTGAAGGACTATAACACGGACTTATATGCCTGGATGGATCAGATCATTGCCGCCAACACGAATTCCTCGATGACATCTTTTGAAAAAATGGATGCGGTCTGCGAGTATCTTACATCCGAAGATCGCTTCAGCTATCACACGATGAGTAATGGCAAAACGGTGACGCTGGCTTCGATCCCAAACGGCCCCTGTTTCTTAAGTCACCGTTGGAATTCTTACGTTTCTCCCAGTATGCTCTGTGTATTTGCTGAACGGATCGGCGGTTTTGATAAGATTCATAACTGCTATGGGGATTATACGGTTGAATCATCCGAATGGAGTTATACGCACTATTACGCAAAACTGACAATCGGAAGCGAAGATCGTCTGTATGCGGTCTGCCCGTCATCTTTTACCGGAGAGATCGGGGAAGTAAAGAAGATTGATTTTTCCAATACCAAGGCGTTGCGCCCGGCCAAATAGAATAATAAAAAGCAGATTATGATGATTTTTATATTGCAGGGAAAAAAGAAGCGGAAAATCACCTGGAAGATGCAGAATGGTTTCTGGCGGTAATTGAGCATTATCGATGCCGTCAGCAGCTATCTGAGAGAGACCTTCCGTTATGCTCATGTGTATAAAGGAAAATATGTCCATTTGGCCAAAGAACCGGAGGAGCCCTTTTTCCTGACTCATCGATGGGATTCTCTCGAATCGCCGGCAGTCCTGAGAATGATTGCAGAAAAAATCGGCGGCTTTTCAGCCGGTATAGTCTTTATTCTGCTCATGATGTACGGTCTTCCGGAAATCTCTGGGGGACATATGAAACTGCTGGCGAAAACAGCCGGAAAAAGAAGAGGCATCGTGGAAGCCGCAGGAGAGGGCGATCTCTGTGATGGAGTAGCTGGTGGTGCAGAGCATCTCAACGGCCATGCGAAGCCGGTGACGGAGCAGGTACTGTTTGGGCGAGAGCTTCTCTTTTTCCATGAAGATCCGGTAGAGATAGGTCCGGTCAATGCCGGTATAGCGGGCTACATCGGAAATCCGGATGGGATAAGCATAATTGTTTTCCAGATATTCTTTGGCTTTTTGAAGATAGATCTGGGTGGGTTCCTGAGAAGTCTCAGGAACCTTTTTTTTCATAAAGGAAAAGAGCGGCAGAAGATTTCCAGCGGCAGAAAGCTGATCTTCAGGGCTCTGTAGAAAAGCTTCGCAAAGTTTTTTCATCTGGTCAGTGAGAAGCATGACAGATTCCGGTGCTTCATTCCGGAAGACGAAGGCATCGGAAAAAACCGTCCGGGCGAGAATCTCAGGAACTGCTTTTCCGTCAAAACCTACCCAGGCATAGCTCCAGGGCTCGCGCTCATCCGCCTGATAATACGTCACCTCCGCCGGGGGAATGAGAAAGGCATCTCCGGCGGAAAGTGCATAGGTCTGTCCTTTGTACTGATAAATGCCCCGGCCCTTTAAAATCACATGGAGAAGATAGTGAGGGCGCACTGCCGGGCCGTAAGCATGCCGGGGTGGGCAGTTTTCGCTGCCGCAGAAATAAACGGTGAGATAAGCCTGGTGTCTGGTTTCTTTTTCTGCCATAAGTTCCTCCTAAAATACAACATTTTAACAAGTTTTCTGCACAAACGGGATAGTTGTTTCTCTGAGAAAATTATACAATAGGTTCATCAGAAAAAACAGAGAAAAAGGAGGAGCCACAATGAAAATCACTTTTATGGGAGCGGGAAGCACGGTTTTTGCAAGAAATGTACTGGGAGATTGTATGTGTACTCCGGCCCTGCAAAACTGCGAGATTGCGCTTTATGACATTGATGAGAAGCGTCTGGAGGATTCAAGGATTATCCTTTCCGCCATCAACAAGAACGTAAACGAGGAAAGAGCCGTCATCAAAACTTATCTCGGCGTGGAAAACAGAAAAGACGCCCTGCGGGATGCAACATTTGTTGTAAATGCCATCCAGGTAGGCGGTTATGAGCCCTGCACAGTCACAGATTTTGAGATTCCGAAGAAATATGGCCTTCAGCAGACCATCGCCGACACCCTTGGAATCGGCGGAATTATGAGAGGACTTCGCACAATTCCGGTGCTGGAGGGCTTTGCGAGAGATATGGAGGAGGTCTGCCCGAATACCCTTTTCCTCAATTATTCCAATCCCATGGCGATCCTGACCGGTTATATGCAGCGCTACACGAAGATCAAAACCGTCGGTCTCTGCCACAGCGTTCAGGTATGTTCTGAGTGCCTTTTGAAGGATCTTGGCATGGAGGATAAGCTGGAGGGCAGAACCGAACTCATTGCCGGTATTAACCATATGGCCTGGCTTCTGGATATTCACGATAAGAATGGCGTGGATCTTTATCCGGAGATCAAAAGACGGGCGGAGGAGAAGAACACTTCCGGCGAGAAACACCACGATATGGTGCGCTACGAGTACATCCGCCATCTGGGCTACTACTGCACTGAGTCCAGCGAACACAACGCGGAGTACAATCCCTGGTTCATCAAGTCCCGCTATCCGGAAATGATCGAAGAGTTCAACATTCCGCTGGACGAGTATCCGAGACGCTGCATCAATCAGATTGAAGGCTGGGAGAAAGAGCGGGAGGATATCCTGAAAGACGGCAAGATCACTCACGAGCGAAGCAGGGAATACGCTTCCTATATTATGGAAGCTGTCGTGACCAACCAGCCCTACAAGATCGGCGGAAATGTACGCAATGACGGTTACATTGAGAACCTTCCCTCCGATGCCTGCGTCGAGGTTCCCTGCTACATCGACGGAACCGGCGTCCATCCCACAAAGGTTGGCAAGCTTCCGGCCCATCTGGCAGCCATGAACGCCTCCAACATCGGCGTTCAGCTCATGACGATTGAGGCTGCTGTCACCAGAGACCGCAAGAAGATTTACCAGGCTGCCATGCTGGATCCCCACACCGCCGCTGAGTTGAATATCCACGATATCATCAGCATGTGCGACGAACTCATCGCAGCTCATGGCGACTATATGAAAGATTATAAGTAATCATAAGCAGAGAAAGAGATGCCTTCCGGGTGTCTCTTTTTCCTTTTATAGTATCTTTACAATAATTGATTGTTAAGTTACAATATTTTAAATAATATACAGAAAAAGCATGCTTTTTGGGGGAGATGAAGAAAAATGGCTTTCTGCAATAAAACCAGGGGGACGGGAAAAAAGCCGAAAACACCGTCCCCCATGACCACCCGGGTGGTTCTTTTGTTTGTGGTGCTGGTGATCGTTCCTTTCTTTATCATGGCGGCTTTTGTTGTGAGGATTTTCCGGGATTACAACATCACGACTCTTGGAACATCCGCTATGGATTCCATGTCATCGGTGGGCTATCAGATATCCGGGGGGCTAAAAAGCCGCATGGAGAGCTCACTTTTTGCCTACTATAATGATGTTGTGGAGCTGCTGTCCGGGGAAGAGCTGACGGAAAGAGAAGAGAAGCTGATCGAAAAAAGGCTGACCTCCAATGTGTATTCGACGGATGGGGTGGCTGCAGGGGCAATCATTGATCGGAACGGAAAAGTTTATGGGGTAGGCAATTATTCCTGGGCGGTTTCTTTTATGGAAGAGCACCAGGAGGAAGTGCTTGCGGCAGGAGGAAGATGCTGCTGGTATGTGATGAATAAAATGTATGGCAGGTCCGAGCGGGACCGCTACATTCTGGCCAGGTCCCTGAATGATGAGAAAATGCAGCATGTCGGTTTTCTCTATATGGTTATGAGCGATTCCCTTGTGCAGGACGCCTTCGCTCAGCTCCAGTCGGACGAGGCTGTACGTTATCTCACAGACTCGGAGGGAAGGATTCTCTACAGTTCCAATAAGGAACTGGATACGGATTATCTGAATATTTCTGTCCTGGATGAGAAGAAAATCACGGACTATCATCTGACGACACTGGCAGACGGGAGAAAGGTGATTCTGGCGGGCCGCAGGATCGGCACAACCGGCTGGTACTGCATTTCGGTGATTGAGATGGCTTATATCATGCAGCGGGCCCTGTCGCTTCTGAAACCGATTCTCTTCATTGCAGTGATTTATGTGATTTT
>OLSC01002467.1_pt1 | contig 12721 bp, 7 predicted proteins | sample 1672881 | NCBI WGS metagenome assembly OLSC01 (sample SAMEA3136733, study PRJEB25190) | human gut metagenome | biome: human gut; feature: human-associated habitat; material: faeces | place: Austria | collected 2013
AAGGGTCAAGGGACGAAGTCCCTTGTGGAGTCCAGAGGCAAAGCCTCTGGTGGGGTCAAGGGGCAAAGCCCCTTGCGCCTCCCTATCTCAGAAAGGAAAGCTATGACAGTTGTTTCGGTGCTGGTGGCGCTGCTGCTGCTGGGAATCCTGATTACGGTGCATGAATTTGGGCATTACATCTTCGCGCGCATGACGGGGATAGAGGTCATGGAGTTCGCGATTGGCTTCGGGCCGAAAATCGTCGGATGGACGGGAAAGTCCGGGACGAAATTCGCGCTGCGGTGCATTCCGCTGGGCGGGTACTGCGCGTTCTACGGCGAGGACGATGTGGAGGGCAAAGCCACGAACGACCCGCGCGCGTTCGGCAAGCAGCCGGTTTGGAAGCGGATGCTGTCGGTGCTGATGGGGCCGGGCATGAACTTCCTGCTGCCGCTGGTGGTGCTGGTGCTGTACTTCTGGATTGGCGGTGTGACGGGCACGGAAGCCCTTGTCGCGGATGTGGAGCAGGGCGGCCCGGCGTACACCGCGGGGCTTCAGGCGGGCGATATTATCCTTGACGTCAACGGCACAGCGCCGAATCCCGAAAACGCGTCGCAGTCGCTGACGGAGCTGATTAACGCCTCGCAGGGTGACGCGATGGTGCTTGGTATCCGCCGCGACGGTGAGCGCACCGAAATCACCCTCACGCCGTTCTACGACGCGGAAACCGGGCGCTACCGCATGGGCATCCACGTCAGCGCGGTTGCGTCGGGCGAGATGCTGCCCGTGGCGTTCGGGGAGGCTGTGCGGGACAGCTGGAACGTGTGCGTCAACGCCGCGACAATCATCGGGCAGGCGCTGCGTGATATGGTCACGACGGGCGCGGGGCTGAATGAAGTCGGCGGCCTCGTCGGCACAGTCGCGGCGGTCAGCGAGCAGGTCAACACCTACGGCTTCGCGGCGTTCATCAACGCGCTGGTCGTCATCTCCATCAACTTGGGCATCATGAACCTGCTGCCGATTCCGGGGCTGGACGGCGCGCGGTTCCTGTTCCTGCTGGTGGAAGCCATCCGCCGCAAGCCGCTGCCGCAGAAGAAGGAAGCCATCGTCAACCTGATTGGCATGGCGCTGCTCTTCGGGCTGATGATTCTGCTGGTATTTAAGGACGTTTGGACCCTGATGGGACACTGAGGTGAATGATATGTACGAAACGAGAATGGTTCGCGTCGGCAACTTGACGCTGGGCGGACACAACCCGGTCTGGGTGCAGTCCATGACGAACACCGACACGCGCGACGCACAGGCGACGCTTGGGCAGATTCGCGCCCTGGCGAAAGCGGGCTGCGACATCGTGCGCGTCAGCGTGTACGACGAGGATTGCGCCCGCGCCGTCCGCACGCTGGTGGACGGCTCGCCCGTGCCGCTGGTGGCGGATATCCACTTCAACCACCGCCTTGCCATTGCCGCGGCGGAAAACGGCATCCATAAGCTGCGCATCAACCCCGGCAACATCGGCGGCGAAGCGCACGTCCGGGAACTGGCGGCGGCGGCAAAGGCGCACCACATCCCGATTCGCATCGGCGTGAACACCGGGTCGATTGAGAAGGATATTCTGGCGAAGTACGGGCAGCCGTGCGCCGAGGGGCTGGTGGAAAGCGCGCTGAATCACGCGCGGATGCTGGAAAAAGTCGGCTTCGAGGACATTGTGCTGTCCATGAAGGCGTCGGACGTGCGCCTGACGATTGCCGCCTACGAGCTGGCGGCGAAGCGCTGCGATTATCCGCTGCACGTCGGCGTGACCGAGGCGGGTCTGCCGGGGCAGGGGACAATCAAGAGCGCAATTGGCATCGGCGCGCTGCTGGCGGAGGGCATCGGCAACACGATTCGCGTCAGCCTGACGGGCGACCCCGTGCCGGAAGCAAAGGCGGCGTGGGACATCCTGCGCGCGCTGAATCTGCGGACGCACGGCGTGCAGCTGGTGTCCTGCCCGACGTGCGGGCGGACGTGCATCGACGTGGCGGGCATTGCCGCGCGCGTGGAGAAGGAGCTTTCGGATATTCAAGTGCCGCTGAAGGTGGCGGTGATGGGCTGCGTGGTGAACGGTCCCGGCGAAGCGCGCGAAGCGGACATTGGCATGGCGGGCGGCAAGCGTGGCGGCGTACTGTTCGTCAAGGGGCAGGAGCCAATGGTGGTCGAGGAGAATCTGGCTGACCGCCTGATTGAGCTGGCAAGGAAGATTGCGGCGGAAAAAGCGGGGAAATGACGCTTTTTCCGGCGGAAAAGCGGGGACGACCTCATCCGATTTCGCTTCGCTCAGCCACCTTCCCCAAAGGGGAAGGTTTTGGGCGCGCGCAGCCATCCCTGCCTTCCCCTATGGGGAAGGTGTCGCCGCAGCGACGGATGAGGTCGGATAAACACGCGGACACAGCATGGAATCGCGCACAACTAAATCGCGCGAAAGGGTCAAGGGAGGAACTCCCTTGCGGAGTCCAGAGGCAGAGCCTCTGGTGGGGTCAAGGGGGAGATGAGATGGGACGAAGTCCCCCCCTTGGCTCGTTCGTCTTTAAGGGGAAGGAGGAAAGCATGAGTTACGATGAATTGCTCGCGCAGGTGTATGCCGCGCTGCCGCAGCTCAAGGGGCAGCTGCACGCGCCGCGCGTGGTGTATGTGCAGTCGCAGGGCAAGGTGTACATCACGTTTGAGTCAAATGTGCTGGTGGAGGAAGCATCGTTCCTGAAGCTGGAAGCGCTTCTGCGGCGCGTTTTCCCGCAAAAGCCGCTGGCGCTGCGCGTCGTCTCGCCGGGACTGAAGGACGATTTTCTGGAGAACATCAGCGCGTATAAGCAGGTGCTGACCGACTTCCTGCGCCGCAATTATCCCGCGTCCGCCAGCTGGATGAGCCAAATCGACTGGCGGTGCGACGGCAAGCGCATCACGTTGACCTTCCCCGACGCGTTCAGCCTGGAATACATGGGGCGGCAGAACGTCGCGGCGCGCCTGTCGCAGGCGGTGAAGGACATTTTTTCCGCTGAGATGATGGTGGAACTGACCGTCGCGGGCGATCAGGAGAAGCGGCTGGCGGAAATCCGCGAAGAGAGATTGCGCGAGCAGACCGTCACCTACACGCCGGAGCAAATTGCCGCGATGACGCAGGGGGACGCCAAGCCCGCGAAGGAGCACAAGGAGCGCAAGCCGTCCGCGCCGCGCGAGAAGAAGCCGGAGCAGACAACGCCGGAGCGCGACCCGATGCTGCCCGTGATGACCGACCACGCCATCGGCAAGCCGATTATGGGGCGCGCGATTGCCGATCCGCCGATGGAAATGAAGGAGCTGGCAAGCGACGCGGGGCTGGTCGTCGTGCAGGGCGACATTTTCAAGCTGGAAACGAAGGAACTCAAGGGCGGCGAACTGCTGCTCGTCACCTTTGCCATCACCGACTACACGTCGTCCATCCTCTGCAAGGCGTTCATGCGCTACCGCCGCCTGCCCTTCGGCAAGAAGAAGGACGACGACGCGCCGCCGCCGCCGATTACCGACGAGGAACGTCAGGCGGTGATGGACAAGGTCAACCAAATCAAGGTGGGGCTGAACGTCAAGGTGCGCGGCGAGTGCATGTACGATAATTTCGCGCATGAGCTGTCCATTTCCATCCGCGATATGGTGCCGATGGAGCGCATCAGGCGCGAGGACACGGCGGAGGAAAAGCGCATCGAGCTGCACATGCACACCAACATGTCCACCATGGACGCGCTGACCCCGGCGGGCGACCTCATCAAGCGCGCCATCGAGTGGGGGCATCCCGCCGTCGCGATTACCGACCACGGCGTGGTGCAGGCGTTCCCGGCAGCGTTCAATGCCGTCAAAAAGCAGCCGATTAAGCTGATTCCGGGCTGCGAGGGCTACCTTATCGACGAAACGCAGGTCGTCACCGATGAAGACGACCGCTCGATTGATGATACCATCGTCGTGCTGGACTTTGAATCCACTGGGCTGGATACGCTGAAAGACCGCGTGATTGAAATCGGCGCGGTGAAAATGACCGGCGGCACGCTGGTGGATACGCTGTCGATTCTGGTGAACCCGAAAATTCCCCTGCGGCCGAAAATTACCGAAATCACAGGCATTACGGACATGATGCTGGCGGATAAGGAGACGGCGGAGACCGCTATCCCGAAGCTGATGGACTTCATCGGCGATGCCGCGATTGCCGCCCACAACGCCGCGTTTGACGGCAAGCTGCTCAAAGCGGAGCTGCGCCGGCTGGGGCGCGAGTTCAACGCGCCGATTCTGGATACGCTGTCCCTGTCGCGCAAGCTGCTGCCGGAACTGAAGTCGTTCAAATTGAAGAGCGTCTGCAAGGCGCTGAGCGTGAGCCTCAAAAACGCCCACCGCGCCGTCCACGACGCAACCGCGACGGCGTACTGTCTGGCGAAGATGTTCAAAATCGCCAAGGAAGAGCACGGGTTCACCAAACTCAGCGACCTGAACACGCTTAAAGGCGGCGCCATCGGCGAAAGCTACCATGTCATTCTGCTGGTGAAAAGTCAGGAGGGGCTGGTCAACCTCAACCGACTGGTGTCTATCGGGCATCTGGACTACTTCCGCCGCCGCCCGCATATGCCGCGTTTCATGATTGACCGCTACCGCGAAGGGCTGATTATCGGCAGCGCGTGCGAGGCGGGCGAACTCTACCGCGCGGTGCTGGAAAATGAGCCGTGGGAGAAAATCAAGGAAATCGCGTCGTGGTATGACTATCTGGAAATCCAGCCCGTGGGCAACAACGCGTTTCTGGTGCGCGAGGGGCGCGTGGCGGACGACGAGGCGCTGCGGGACATCAACCGCAAAATCGTCCAGCTGGGCGACGAGCTGGGCAAGCCGGTCGTCGCGACGGGGGATGTGCACTTCCTTGACCCGCACAACGCCATCAACCGCTCCATCATTCAGGCGGGCATGGGCTACGATGATGCCGACATGCAGCCGCCGCTGTACTTCAAGACGACGAACGAGATGCTGGAGGAATTTGCCTACCTTGGCGCGGAAAAGTGCCACGAGGTCGTCATCGACAATCCGCGGAAGATTGCGGATCAGGTTGACAAGCTGCAATTGTTCCCTAAGCACCCCAAGGGCGAGGACACCTTCCAGCCATTCTGGGAGGACGCGGCGGACAACATTCAAAACATGACGTGGGGCACGGCGAAGGAGCTCTATGGCGATGAGCTGCCCGAAATCGTCGTGAACCGGCTGAACAAGGAGTTAAAATCCATCATTGGCTATGGCTTCGCGACGCTGTACAACATTGCCCAGCGGCTGGTCAGCAAGTCCAACGCGGACGGGTATCTTGTCGGCAGCCGCGGTTCGGTCGGTTCGAGCCTCGTTGCGCGCATGTGCGGCATCACGGAGGTCAACGCGCTGCCGCCGCATTACCGCTGCACCCACTGCCGCAAGGGCTTTTTCGACGTGGACAAGAGCCAATACAAAGTCGGCGTTGACCTGCCGGACAAGGACTGCCCAATCTGCGGTCAGAAGCTCGTGAAGGACGGCTTCGACATTCCGTTCGAGGTGTTCCTCGGCTTTGAGGGCGACAAGGTGCCTGATATTGACCTGAACTTCTCCGGCGAATATCAAAACCGCGCGTTCCATAACGTCGAGGAGTTGTTCGGGCATGACCACGTTTTCCGCGCGGGTACGATTACGGGTCTGGCGGAAAAAACGGCATATGGCTATGTGTCGAAGTACTTCGAGGAGCGCGGATTGCAAGTCGGCAACACGGAGAAGGAGCGTCTGGCGGCGGGCTGCGAAGGCGTGAAAAAGACGACGGGGCAGCACCCCGGCGGCATGGTCGTCGTGCCGAAGGAATACGAAATCTACCAGTTCACCGCCGTGCAGCACCCCGCCGACGACCTCAATTCCGACTTTACCACCACCCACTTTGACTTCAACTCCATGCACGACATTCTGGTTAAGCTGGACTGCCTCGGTCACGACGACCCGACGGTTTTGCATATGCTGGAGGAATTGACGGGCATCGGCTACAAGGATGTTCCGCTGGATGACCCGGACGTGCGAAGCCTGTTTTCGTCGCCCAAGGCGCTGGGCGTGACGCCGGAGGATATCGGCTGCCTGACGGGTACGTTCGGCGTGCCGGAATTCGGCACATCGTTCGTGCGCGGGATGCTTGATGAGACGAAGCCGACGACGATGGAGGAACTGCTGCGCATTTCCGGCCTGTCCCACGGCACGGACGTGTGGCTGGGCAACGCGCAGGAGCTGATTGCAAACGGTACGGCAAAATTGAGCGAGTGCGTCTGCTGCCGTGACGACATCATGAACTACCTGATTGACAAGGGCGTTGCGCCGAAGATGGCGTTCACGACGATGGAGAGCGTCCGCAAAGGGCGTGGCCTGAAGCCTGAAATGGAACAGGCGATGATTGAGCAGCACGTTCCGCAGTGGTTCATGGATTCGTGCAAGAAAATCAAGTACATGTTCCCCAAGGGGCACGCCGTGGCGTATGTGACGATGGCGCTGCGCGTGGCGTGGTATAAGGTGCATCGTCCGCTGGCATATTATTGTGCGTACTTCACCGTGCGCGGCGACGGCTTCGACGCGATGACGATGCTGATTGACCCCACGACGATTCGCGAGAAAATCAAGCAGATTAAAGCTGACCCGAAGGCATCCGCGAAGGACAAGGAAGCCGTGACGAGCCTTGAACTGGTGCTGGAGATGAACATGCGCGGCTTCAAGTTCCTGCCGTGCGACCTGTACAAGAGCGACCTGAAGAAATTCAAGATGGAGGGCGAAACGGGGCTGCGGTGTCCGTTCACGTCCTTGGGCGGACTGGGCGAATCGGCTGCCATCAACATCGTGCGTGAGCGCGAGCGCGGCCCGTTCATGTCGGTGGAGGACTTGAAGGAGCGCACACGCATTTCCAGCGCGGTCATTGAGCTGCTGCGGACGCACGGTTCGCTGGAGGGCTTGAGCGAAACCAGTCAGGTGTGCATGTTCTAAAGATTTCGCCGCTGCGGCGGCGACAAGGGGGCTTTGCGCTCGCCCCCTTGACCCCTTCGCCCGTCGCCCTAAAGCAACAGTACGGTTATGCTGCTTGGGGGTACGAAAGGCACACTAACTAAAAAGCAGCGATAACATCCAACAAACTTAGATGGGGATGCGAAGCAGTCCAGAGGGCGACCGCAGACTTCGTCTGTTTCCATTGCCCCCTTGTCGCTCCCGCAGGAGCGAAATCCTGCATAAACACGCGGAAGTTGTATGAAGAAGTCACCAACTCAATCGCGCGAAAGGGTCAAGGGAGGAACTCCCTTGCAGGGTGCAGGGACAGCGTCCCTGCCGGGGTCAAGGGGCAGCGCCCCTTGGGGCTCCCCTACTCCCTTTCGATTTCGTCCCGTAATAAAGCGACGGCTTTCTTTTCGACACGGGAGACGTAGCTTCGGGAAATGCCTAAGCGGCGCGCAATTTCGTGTTGGGGATGCTGACGGCCGTCGGTCAGCCCGTAGCGCAATTCCAAAACGAAACGCTCACGCGCGGGGAGACGGTGCAGTACCTGCTGTACTTTTCCCGCTGTCACGCGGCGGATGACTGTGTTTTCCAACTCGTCCGCGTCCGTGCCGAGAATGTCCTGATAGGTGATGTCGTTGCCTTCGCCATCGCTGCCTACCGGGTCGGAAAGCGACACATCCCCGCGCCGCTTCCGGCTTGCGCGCAGGGTCATCAGAATTTCGTTCTCGATGCACCGCGCCGCGTATGTCCCCAGCGGCGTTCCCGATGCGGATTTGAAGCTATCCACCGCCTTAATCAGCCCAATCACGCCGATGGAAATCAGGTCGTCCGCGCCGTAGCCGGGAATCTGGTACTTCCGCGCAATGTGGCTCACCAAACGCAGGTTGTGCGTAATCAGCTCCTGCCGCGCGTTGTGGTCGCCCGCATCTAACTTTCCAATCAGCTCGGCTTCCTCCGCCCGATTCAGCGCCGGCGGAAATTCTGATCGCCCGGTGATGTATCCCAGAAAAAACAGACATTGCTGCATCAGCAGCGCAAGCAGCTCCAGCATATGCATCCCTCCGCGCAGAGATTATGCGCCGCGCCGGAAAAGTATCACCCGTGCATTGACAAGCGCCCTCTTTCGCGGCTATAATGGAAGAAAGCTGGACAAATCAGGAAAGGCGGAAACAACGATGAAGCAGATTAGAAAATGGCTCGTGACGGCAGTGCTGGCGCTGCTGATGATGATTCCGGCGGTGCTGGCGGAGGAAACGGCGTCCTTCATGACGCTGACCGTGCCCACGACGGCGCAGGAGATTGATTTGGGGCAGAATGTCGTGACGGATTACGACGCGCTGTGCCGCTTCCTGGATGAACTGCCGGACGTGCGCAAGGTAGATATGTTCGCCACAAAAATCAGCCGCAAGGATATTGAAATGCTGGCGGCACGCTATCCGCAGGTGAAGTTCGGCTGGACGATGCGCGTGGGCGACCACCTCGTCCGCACCGATGCCACCGCGTTTTCCACGCTCCATAACAACCAGAGCGCAACGCACACCAGTGCGGATTTTTCGGTGCTCAAATACTGCACGGAGATGCTCGCGCTCGACATCGGGCATAATCAGGCGACGGATATTTCCTTCCTCGCGGAAATGCCCCAATTGCGTGTGCTGATTATCGCCTGCAATAAGGTGGAGGATATCTCCCCCTTGGCGAACCTGACGAATCTGGAGTATCTGGAGGTTTTCAAGAACAAGATTCGCGATATTTCTCCCCTTTCCGGGCTGACGAATCTGATTGACCTCAATATCTGCTTCAACTACGTCAAGGACTGGACACCACTGGAAAACCTGACGCAGCTGGAGCGCCTGTGGGTTTATAACTCCAATAACTACATGGAGAATGACCCGATTCCCAAAGAAGTTGTGCGCTCGCTGAAGGAACATCTGCCCAATACTTATGTTGATTCCAAGTCGTACTCCACCAGCGGCGGCTGGCGTGAGCATGACCGCTATCAGATTGTCTACAAGATGTTCAAGAGCGGCGAATACATCCCGTTTGCGCAAAGTCCCGCGACGCTTGCGCCGGGTGAAACGCCTGCCCCGACGGGTGTGCCGACGCCGACACCTGTGCCGACTGCCACGCCGGAACCTACCGCCACCCCCGCCCCGACGGTTCGCTATGCCAACATGACGTTCGACCGCGACGCGGAAGCGATTGATTTGGGCAAAACCGTCGTGTCGGACTTCAAGAAGCTGACGGCGTTTCTGGACGAGCTGCCGAACCTGAAAAAGTGCGATATGTACGGCACGAAGATGAAGCGCGCAGACATGGAAATGCTCTCGGAGCGCTATCCGCAGGTGGAGTTCGGCTGGACGATGTACGTTGGCGACCACCTCGTCCGCACGGATGTGACGGCGTTCTCCACCCAGCATACCTATCAGAGCAAGTTCCATACCAGTAAGACGTTCTCGGTACTCAAATACTGCCACAATCTGGTTGCGCTGGACATTGGGCACAACGAGGTCAGCGATCTGTCCTTCTTGGAGGATTTGCCGCAATTGAAGGTGCTGATTCTCGCGGCGAACAATATCACGGATATTACCCCGCTGGCAAAGCTGGAAAATCTGGAATATCTCGAATTGTTCCTCAACCACATTTCCGACCTGACCCCGCTGGAAGGGCTGACGCACCTGCGCGATCTCAACCTGTGCTATAACAGCATCACGGACTGGTCGCCGCTGGAGAATATGCCGTGGCTGGAGCGACTGTGGCTGAATTACAGCGGCAAGTACGCGCGGATTAACCCCGTTCCGGCGGAGGTTATCGCCCAACTCAAGGAAAAGCTGCCGAACACAGAAATCAATACAACCGCTGCGCATTCCACGGCGGATGGCTGGCGTTCCCATGCGCGCTCGACGCTGGTAGGCGATATGTTCCGCAAGGGTATCTACGTCCCGTTCGAGGATTGAGATGAACCCTTGCGCCGCGGGCGAAAATATGGTATGATAACCGTTGGAAATCGAAGCATAGCGTATAAGGAGTTATGAGCTTTATGGATATGAAAACGAAACTCGCCGGACTGATGGCGCAGTGCTTGACCGACACATGGCCGGACGCGCAGGGTCTGCCGACGGCGGAGGAAATCCGCGGTCTGCTTGCCGTGCCGCCTGACCCGAAAATGGGCGACTACGCGCTGCCGGTGTTCCGGCTGGCGAAAGCACTGCGGATGGCACCGCCGAAAATCGCCACGACCGTGGTCGAAAAGTGGTCGCATGAGGACGTTGCGCGGGCAGAAGCCGTCAACGGCTATGTGAACTTCTTCCTCAACCGCGTCAATTTCGCGGCGGAAACGCTTGAAAGCGTGCTCAAGGCGGGAGAAAACTATGGCTCGTCCGATATGGGCAATGGCAAGACGATTTGTCTTGACTATTCCTCTATCAATATCGCCAAACGTTTCCATATCGGGCATTTGTCCACCACGATGATTGGTCACAGCCTGCGCCGCATCTATGATTTCCTCGGATATAAGACCGTCGGTATCAACCATTTGGGCGACTGGGGAACGCAGTTTGGCAAGATGATCTGCGCCTATAAGCTCTGGGGCAACGAGGAAGAGGTGGAAAAGGGCGGCGTGAACGAACTGGTTCGCCTGTACGTCAAGTTCCACGAGGAGGCCGAGAAAGACCCCGCGCTGGACGATCAGGGCCGCGCGTGGTTCAAGAAGATTGAGGATGGCGACGAGGAAGCCCTGCGCATTTTCAACTGGTTCAAGGCGCTCACCCTCCGTGATACCGAGCGCGTCTATAAGCTGCTGGGCGTTACGTTCGACTCCTATGCAGGCGAGTCGTTCTATAACGACAAGATGGATCGTGTTATCAACGAACTGAAGGAAAAGAACCTGCTGACCATCTCCGAGGGCGCGTCTATCGTTGATTTGAGCGAGGACAACATGTCCCCCTGCATCATCCTCCGCTCCGACGGCGCGACGCTTTACGCCACCCGCGACCTTGCGGCGGCCATCTATCGCCATGATACTTATCATTTCGATAAGTGCCTGTACGTCGTGGCGTATCAGCAGGATTTGCACTTCCGCCAGATTTTCCGTGTGCTGGAAAAGATGGGATACGAATGGGCGAAGGACTGCGTGCATGTCGCGTTCGGCATGATTTCCTACGAAGGGCAGGCACTCTCCACCCGCAAGGGGCACGTCGTCTATCTGGAGGATCTGCTGGAACAGGCGCAGAAGAAGGCGCTGGACATCATCAACGAAAAGTCCCCGAATCTGCCGAACAAGGAGGATGTTGCGCGTCAGGTCGGCATCGGCGCGGTCGTCTATACCGATTTGAGCAACAACCGAATCAAGGACGTCGATTTCTGCTGGGATCGCGCGCTGAATTTCGACGGTGAAAGCGGCCCGTATGTGCAGTATACCCACACGCGCTGCTGCTCTGTCCTGCGCAAGGCGGCGGAAATGTCCCTGCCCGAAGCGGATATGAACGCGCTGACGGATGACGAGGCACAGGCGCTCCTGCGTCTGCTGGGGCGCTTCCCGGATGTCATTAAGGAAGCAGCGGAAAAGTATGAGCCGTCAATGATTACCCGTGCTGTAACGGATATTGCGCAGGCGTATAATAAGTTCTATTATGAGCATCGGATTCTGGATGGTGAACCGGCGACGGCCGCCGCGCGCGTGGCGCTGACGAAGGCGACGAAGGATGTTATTAAGACGGGGCTGTGGCTGATTGGCATCGAAGCACCCGAACGCATGTAAGGGAAAAAGAAGGTTCTTAACGGAAAGTTGGGGAAGCAAACAAGGACTTAGGCGAAGCCCCAAAAAGCTGCACGCGGAAGGAGCATGAAAGCGCGACCAACTCAATCGCGAAAAGGGGTCAAGGGGCAATTGCCCCTTGCAGGGTCAAGGGACAGCGTCCCTTGTGGGGTTTGGGGCAACGCCCCAACAGTTCCACGGGCGACCAGTATGCCAAACGCGCTCAACAAAGGTGCAGGCAGCGAAGCGTCCCTGCCAGTAACTTTGCGCGTCCGCAGACGCGCCCTCAAGCTGCTCTTCCCCCAAGATTCCGTGAAGAACCAAAAAGAAGAAACGCACGGAAGGCGTATGGAAGAAAAACCAACACAATCGCGCGTGAATTCTTTTTCTGCCCGAATAGGCAGGAAAAAGCGACTGCATTGTAGAATACCTGATTGTTTGCTAATGAACAGAGGTCAGTCTCTCTGTTCAGAAAAAAAATCAAAAAAAGGAGTGAAGCACATGGCAGAGATTCTCGAATTCAAGTTCGACACGCAGCTGCTCATCGAAGGGCACGACCTCGACGAGGACGAAATCAACGACTACATCACGGAGCATTTCAAGGGCGACTGTCTGCTGGCAGTGGGGGACGATGAATTGATTAAGATTCACTTCCACACGAACGAACCGTGGCAGGTGCTGGAATACTGCGCGTCGCTGGGTGAAATCCATGACATTGTGGTGGAGAACATGCAGCTGCAGAGCGAAGGCCAGCACGGCTAATTGCACACAATATAAAGGGGCGCTGTCCGGCTTGGTGGTCGGAACAGCGCCCTGCTTATGTGATATGATTTTCCAAACGACAGTGCATCATAATTGCGGAATGTCATTTTCTCTGCTTGGCGGGAAGATGGCAATGCCGTTTGAAAATCGTTTATAGGCACCACCGCACAATTCGGCGGCGCGTCTGGCGATGCCTTTTCCGCCATCTGC
>OLSC01002481.1_pt1 | contig 12670 bp, 9 predicted proteins | sample 1672881 | NCBI WGS metagenome assembly OLSC01 (sample SAMEA3136733, study PRJEB25190) | human gut metagenome | biome: human gut; feature: human-associated habitat; material: faeces | place: Austria | collected 2013
ACGCCGGTTTTATCCTTGGGGCAGTGGCGCTTTTCCACAGGCTTGCCCTTTTCGACGAGCAAAATTTTGTGGGGGGTGCTGCTCTTACGCAGCAGCTCCAGTGCGGTGAAAATGCCGGCAGGGCCGGCGCCTACGATGATAAGGTCATACATGGATAGGGGTTCTCTCCTTTAAACATAACTCGCGATCCTTCGCGCGGGAAACAAAATAAGGACAAACGGAGCTTGTAGGGGCGGATTCTATATCCGCCCGTGCCCGTTTGCTGATGGCACGGCGCTGCGGGCGCATATAGAATGCGCCCCTACGGTGTCACGGAACGGTTATTCACCGTCCTCCGACACATCCTTGCTCTCGGCGTCGTACACCACAGGGCCGTCGCTGCCGACATCGCGCTCGGCGGCTTCGGCCTCGTCCAGGGCGTCGCCGATGGCACCCAAGGCCGCATTGGCGGCGGCAGAGGCCATGCGGTCCAGTGTGCGCAGTTCCATGGCGGCGTAGAGAATGCAGCCTAAATTCAGCGCACCTTCGACGATCAGCAGGATGCCGCAGAGCATGACGACGCTGACCGCCGCATCAAACGGGTGCAGCACCAGCAGTACGCCCAGGGCAACGGATACGATGCTGAACAGCAGCAGCAACCACCATTTCTGCCCCTTGCGCTTGGCAAGGTCAATGGCGGTACCGATGCGGCTCAGGCCGTCAACGACGATGAAGATGCCGAACACAATGGGCAGAAAGCTGGTCACTACCTGCGGCTTTGCCAGCGTGAAGATGCCCAGCCCCGCCGTGATGACGCCGCCCACCAGCATGAACGGCGCGGTAAAGCCGGTGCCGCGGATGCGGGCATACTGGATCAGGCAGACAATGCCGGTGACAAGCACCACAACACCAAAAATGTTGCAGATCCAGAGCAGACTGGTCTCGGGCATGATGAGCAGCAGCATACCGATGACGATATACGCGACGCTCAACAGCAGCATTCCGTTTTTGACATAGCGCAGCATAGTGAAAGGCTCCTTTTTACTTGTCGGCTTCCTGCATAGCCCTGGCGGCGGCCACGATCAGGTCGGCGCAGGCCTCGCGGCCCAGGGTCGCATTCAGGCACAGATCGTAGTTCTTGGCCTCGCCCCAGCGGTTCTCGGTGTAATAGTTGTAGTAGCTTGCACGGGCGCGGTCATGCTTGGCCAGCTGGGTCTCCCACAGGCGGTCCGGCATGTCCTTGGCGTCGGGGCGGCTCTTGGCAAACTGGATGCGGGTCTCCAGCGGCGCGTAGACGAAGGTGCGCAGCACGTTGGGGCGCTCACGCAGGACGTAGTCACCGCAGCGGCCCAGAATGACGCAGGGGCCCTCGGCGGCCAGCTCCTTGATGACGTTGCTCTGCAAAATGTAGACCTGGTCGGCCAGGGGCATCGTGTTGCCCATCATGTACAGGCTGTAGATTAGGCTGCCGCTGCGCTGGTTCTCGCTGGCGGCAATGGCCTCCTCGGTCAGACCGCTCTTTTTGGCGGCAAGGGTGATCAGCTCCTTATTATATAAGGGAATACCCAGCTTGTCGGCAACAGCCTGTGCGATCTCGCTGCCGCCGGATGCGTACTCACGCGCCATAGTGATGACCATAGGTTCCTTCATACTGATACACCTCGCAATATTTTATGTAGTATGCGCAAAAAGGCATACTATTCTGCTTATATTATAACCTGATTTTGTGGAAAACGCAAGAAAAAATTGCGGGAAAGGAGCAGTGCGGGCGGGGCTTTCGCGCCTTGCTGCCAGCGTTCGTCCCCACAAAAACTGCCCGCGGCAGAACACCGCGGGCAGGGAAAACAGAATGTAAAATTTTATTCGGTCACTTCGCCGGAAATCTCCTTGATTGCGGACACGGTTGCGGCGAGATTCTGCATGTCGCTGGGCACGATCAGCTTGGTGGCCTTGCCGTCAGCGACCTTCTCCATGGCCTCCATGCTGCGCAGGGCCAGATAGTTGTGGTTGGGGTTCGCCTCGTTGATCATGCGGATGGCATCGGCCTGTGCCTTCTGGACGGTCAGCAGGGCTTCGGCTTCGCCCTCGGCCTCGCGGATGCGCTGCTGCTTCACGGCCTCGGCGCGCAGGATGGCGGACTCCTTTTCGCCCTCGGCGCGGGTGATGGCAGCCTGCTTTTCGCCCTCGGCCAGCAGGATGGAGGCGCGCTTCTCGCGGTCCGCCTTCATCTGTTTCTCCATGGCCTGGCGGATCTCCACCGGCGGCTCGATGTTTTTCAGCTCGACGCGGTTGACCTTGATGCCCCAGCGGTCCGTGGCCTCGTCAAGGCTGGCGGTGATCTTCGTGTTGATGAGGTCGCGGCTCGTCAGGGTCTCGTCGAGCGTCATCGAGCCGATGATGTCACGCAGCGTCGTGGCGGACAGGTTCTCGATGGCCTGGATCGGGCGGTTCACGCCGTAGGCGTACATCTTGGCGTCAAACACCTGAAAGAAAACGACGGTGTCGATCATCATTGTGACGTTGTCGCGGGTGATGACGGGCTGCGGCGGGAAGTCGGCGGCCTCCTCCTTCAGCGAGACCTTGCGGGAGATGCGCTCGACAAACGGCGTGCGGATGTGCAGGCCCGCGCCCCAGGTATCCTTGTAGACGCCGAGCCATTCGGTGACATAGGCGTTGGACTGCGGCACAATAACGATGCAGCGCACCAAAACCACCAGAATAATGATGAGCAGGATGGCAAAGACTAACAGCATTTGGGGGTCCTCCTTTTTCCTTTGTGATTTAAACCGCAGCCGCGTCAGCGGTCACGGGAGCGACAATAAGGATCGCACCGTCCACGGCCACGACCTTGCAGCGGGTGCCCTGCGGGAGTGTGACCTCGGCGCGGGCCTGCCAGTCCAGGCCGTCCACGCGGACCCGGCCCGGAAGGCCGGGCTCAATGTCCACAAGCACAACGCCCTGCTTGCCGATGGTCAGCGGCGAGCCGTTCGTGACAGGGGCACGGTGCGCGCCGCGTCGGCTGATGAGCCGGGGCAGCATCAGGCCGAGCGTAATGGCTGATACAACGGCAAAAACAAGCATCTGCCAGCCAAAGCCGACATTAAAAAAGCTGACCAGCATGGCCGCGGCAGCGCCCACCGCAAACCAGACCGAGACAAGCGCCGTTGTGGCGGCCTCGACCATGATGAACGCCACGACGGCAACCAGCCATAAAATCGTATCAAACCACATGGAAATCTCCTTTCAGGGACAGAAAGCGGCTTTGTGACCACTTTAACATTATGACGGTATTCTGTCAAGATTGCCGAAGAAATTTTACAAAATTGCAGGAAAAGTGCAAAGGATTGCAGCTCTCCTTCGAGCGGCTTTGTAGGGCGGCATGCCCTCATGCCGCCGGGATGTGTGCGGCTGCAGCAAAGTGCCCGGGGCGTCGGGGACGCCGCCCCCTACAGCACCGATGCGCCCGGCAGGCGGGCGCTGACGAGGATTTTCACGAAAAACATCGGTTTTCCGTAAATTATTGTAATTTCCAATCATACGGCTCTTTACCTTTTGAAAAAAAGTGGTATAACAGAAGCAAGTAAGGTGAACAAAGTATGCGCTGTAAACAGTGTACCACAAAACAGGAGGAGCGACAATGAAAAATCGTTTTGACCGCACACCCCACACGATGAAGGACTGGCTGCTGCTGGCGGCGGGCGTCGCGGCGGTGTTTGCCGCGGCAGACTGGCTGCCGGGCGTGCTGCGCGGGGCCGGGGCGTTTCTCGGGCTGCTGGCACCGTTTGGCTGGGGGCTGCTGCTGGCCTATGTACTGGACATACCCACGCGCTTTTTTGCGCAAAAGCTCTTTGGCGGCAGGCGCGGCGGGGCGATGGCCGTCAGCTATGCGCTGTTTTTCGGTGCGCTGGCGCTGCTGGCGGCGCTCGTCGTCCCGCAGCTCGTGCAGAGCGTGACGACCTTTGCCGGGCGGCTCGGCGCGTATGAGGAGACCATCCGCGACCTGCTGGTCTGGGTGCAAAATACGTTCGGCATCGATACGGCCACGGCGGAACAGCTTGTGCAGATGGTGGGCACGGCACTGCAAAATTGGTTCGGCGGTTTGTCCCACAGTGCGGCGCGTGCGGCGGCGGATTTCGTCTCCGACGCGGCGGGGGCTGCGGGCAACGCCGTGGTGGCACTGGCCGCCAGCATCTACCTGCTCTCCGGCAAGGAGGCGCTGCTCCGCGCGGCCCGGGCGTGTCTGCATGCGGCGCTGCCGCCGCGTGCCGCGGGCAGTGTGCTGGAAATCTGCCGTCTTGCCAACAAAATTTTCAGCGGCTACATCGGCGGGCAGCTGGTGGACGCCCTGCTCGTGGGCGGGGAAACATTTGCGCTGATGTCGATCTTCGGGCTGGAATACGCGCCGCTGCTGGCCGTGCTGGTCGGCGTGACAAACATTGTCCCGGTGCTGGGGCCGTTCCTCGGCGCGGTGCCGGGGCTCATCATCCTGCTGCTGGAATTGCCCTGGAAGGCGGCAGAATTTGCCATCATTATTTTTGTGGTCCAGCAGGTGGACGGCAACTTTATTGCGCCGCGCATTCTGGGCGGGGCCACCGGCCTGCCGGGGCTGGGCGTGCTGTTGGCCATCGTGGTGGGCGGGGCGTGGTTCGGCATCCCGGGCATGGTGCTGGGCGTGCCGACGCTGGCCGTGCTGGCGGCGCTGCTCAAACAGGCTGTCGGGGCAGGGCTGACGGCCCGCGGCCTGGATGAAAACGGTGAGCCGCGCCGGAATTTACCAGGCGGGCCGCAAGAAAATTAACAAGTTATTCCTTGCAATACAGGCGTGCATAGCGTACAATACTCTTGTAAAATGATGTAAAAGGAGCGGAGCATTTGAAAGAGGAACATATCTGGACCAAAAAGCCGGAGACGATGCTGGACTGGTTCTGCGTGGTCGGGGCCTGTATTGCGCTGTATCTGACTTTGAACAATCTGGGGTACTTTCTGGGAAAAATCGGTGTGTTTATCGGCATCGTGTCGCCGTTTGCGGGCGGCATAGTCATTGCCTATGTGCTTGACCCGATGGTCAAGTTCTTCTACACAAAGCTGTTTAAAGAGAAGAAAAAGACGCGCGGATTCGCGATCCTTCTGGCGTATCTGGTGGCAATTCTGCTGCTTGTGCTGCTGGCATGGCTGGTCATCCCGCAGATCGTGGACAGCATCGCCATGCTGTTTACGAACTTCCCAAGCTACATACAGAGCGTACAGGATATGCTGGGCATGGCTCAGGAGCGCTTCGGCGTTGACCTGTCGTCGGCCACAAAAGTGCTGGACGATTCCGAGGCGATGGTCAAGGAAATCTACAGCATGGCCAGCGCCGCCATGCCGCAGATCGTGGCCAGCATCGGCAGCGTGGCATCGAACTTTGTGGCAATCTTCACCTCGATTGCGGCCAGTATCTATATGCTGGCGGACAAGGAGCATCTGCTCCATCAGCTGCGCACGCTGGCGCATGCCTTCCTGCCGGAAAAGGCTGCGGAAAACACGCTGCGCATCTGCCATTATGCCAACGTGAATTTCACGGGCTTCTTTGTGGGCAAGATCATTGACTCGGCCATCATCGGCGTTATCACGTTTGTGGCAATGGCGATCCTGCGGCTCGATTTTGCACTGCTCATCAGTGTGTTTATCGGCATCACGAATATTATCCCGGTATTTGGCCCCTTCATCGGCGCGATCCCCAGCATCTTCATTCTGCTGTTGGTTGACCCGATCCAGGCGGTCATCTTCGGCGTGCTGATTCTGGTCATCCAGCAGGTGGACGGCAACTTCATCGGCCCGAAGATCCTGGGCTCGTCCATCGGCATCTCTGCCTTGTGGATCCTGTTTTCCATCGTGGTCGGCGGCGACCTGTTCGGTCTTGTGGGCATGGTCGTCGGCGTGCCGCTCTTTGCGACCTTCTACGGCCTGGCGCGGGAATTTGTGCACTATATGCTGGACAAGCGCGGGCTGGACAGCGAGGGAAACCACGTTGGTGAAGTGGTGGAGGATGAGGAGAACGTGTTTGAGTGATGCAAGGGGGGAACGGGCGGTGTAATGCACGCCCGGCAAAGCCCCTCCGGCCATCGCTGGCGCTCGGCTACCTCCCCTGTGAGGGGAGGCTTTAGACGCGGGCGAAGCCGCCTGAGGGACTCTGCCCGGTTACGGCTGCCTGGCACTTGGCCCCCTCTGTCCTTTCTTTATAAAGAAAGGACCAAAGAAATTTTAATGTCTTACCCCAAAAAGTGAAGCACCTGTTTACTGTGTCTTTCCGCAGCAAACAGGTGCTTATTTTTTATGGTTTTGTCTGTGGCTGATTCTGTGCGCCCGGCAGCAGGGTCACCACATCCCGCAGCAGCACCAGCGGGCTTTCGCCCTTCTGCACGCGCAGGCTGAAATAAGGTCGGCCCAGTGCATTGTACAGCACCCAATGCGGGAACTTTTCCATGACCTCGCCCAGCTGCTTTGGCCCGACGATGTCACTATACAAAATCAGCTGGTCGCCGCGCTGGACGATCTCTGCAATGCCGACGCGGGCTGCGGTCACGCGCACGAGGGAGACGTCCACCAGCCCCTGCACGCTCTTGGGCGGGCTGCCGTAGCGGTCGATCAGCTCGTCGAGCACGTCCTCGGCGTCGCTCGTCGTCTCGATGGCCGCAATGCGCTTGTATGCCTCGATGCGCCCGGCAGCGTCCGGGATATATTCCTCCGGCAGGAATGCGTCCACGGTGATGTCCACCAGGCAGTCGCTCTTGTCGGGGGCGGGGGCCTCGCCGCGGGCCGCGGCAATGGCCTGACCCAGCATCTTCACGTACAAATCGTAGCCGACGGCCTCCATGTGGCCGTGCTGGCTGTGGCCCAAAAGACTGCCCGCACCGCGGATCTGCAAGTCGCGCATCGCAATGCGGAAGCCCGACCCGAACGACGTGAACTCCCGGATGGCCGAGAGCCGCTTGGCCGCGATCTCGGTCAGCACCTTATCGCGTGTGAAGGTGAAATACGCATACGCCTTGCGGGAGCTGCGTCCCACGCGCCCGCGGATCTGGTACAGCTGGCTCAATCCCATGCGGTCCGCATTTTCAATAATCAGTGTGTTGCAGTTGCGCACGTCCACGCCGGTCTCAATTAAGGTGGTGCAGACAAGGATGTCGATCTCGTTGTCCAGCAATTGCTGCCACACCGACGAAATCTGTTCCTCGGTCATCTTGCCGTGGGCAATGCCGATACGCGCCCCGGGCACGAGCTTGCCCACCCGCGCGGCGCATTCTTCAATGTTGTCCACGCGGTTGTGCAGGTAGTATACCTGCCCGCCGCGGGCCAGCTCCTTGCGGATGGCCTCGGACACGATGCCCTCGTCGTACTCGAGCACATAGGTTTCAATCGGCTGGCGCTCAAACGGCGGCTGCTCAATTGTGCTCATATCGCGGATACCCGACAGCGCCATGTTCAGCGTGCGGGGGATCGGCGTGGCCGACAGCGTCAGCATATCGACGCCGATGAAGCTCTCTTTGAGCTTTTCCTTGTGCTTGACGCCGAACCGCTGCTCCTCGTCGATGATGACAAGGCCCAGGTCCTTGAATTTCACATCGCCGGACAGCAGCCGGTGCGTGCCGACTACAATGTCCACGGTGCCGTCCTTCAGACCGCGCAGCGTCTCCTTCTGCTCCTTGGCGGTGCGGTAGCGGGACAAAAGCCCGATGCGGATGGGGAAGGACTCCATGCGGGTCAGCGCGGTGTTGAAGTGCTGCCACGCCAGAATCGTCGTGGGGGCCAGGATCGCGCACTGCTTGCCGCCCATCACGCATTTGAACGCGGCGCGCAGTGCGACCTCGGTCTTGCCGACGCCGACGTCGCCGCAGAGCAGCCGGTCCATCGGCCACGGCTCCTCCATATCGTGCTTGATGTCCGCCGCGCAGGTCAGCTGGTCGGGCGTTTCCTCATAGGCAAAGCGCTGTTCAAAATCACCCTGCCAGGTGTCGTCGGCGGGGAAGGCGTAGCCGTGCGCCTGCTTGCGGCGGGCGTACAGCTCGATCAGCTCCTTCGCCATCTGCTCCGTCGCAGCCTTGACCTTCTTGCGGGTCTTGGCCCAATCGCTGCCGCCCAGGCGGCTCAGCTTCACGTTGTCGCTGTCGCCCGGTGCAGTGTAGCGGGACAAAAGGTCCAGCTGGGTGACGGGCACGTACAGCACGTCCTTTTTGTCGTACTCGATGCGCAGATAGTCCTTTGTGACGCCCTGCACGGCCATCCGCTGGATGCCCGCGTACCGCCCGATGCCGTGGTTCTGGTGGACGACCAGATCACCCACCGAGATTTCGCTCAGGCTGTTCAGCGCGTCCTTATTGCGCTTTTTCTTCTTCTGTGCGCCGCTCACGCCGAAGGCGCGGGCCGTAAACACGGCGTACTTCGCAAACGGCAGGCTGCACCCGGCGGAAAGCTGCCCCGGCAGGATCTGCACCAACCCGGCGCTCGGCTCCGCCGCCGCGTCCGTCGTGACGTTCAGCCCTTTGGTGCGCAGGTCGGCGGCCAGACCCGCCGCCGCACGGGGCGTGCCGGCCATGACCGTGACCGCCGTGCCGCCGCTGCAAAGCGGCTGGATGTCCTCCAGCAGCGCCGCGACCTCGCCGCCCCAGGCGGGCAGCGTGTGGGCGGGTGCGTTGACGATGGTTTTCAGCGGCACATCGGGCATGCTGCGGGCAAAGTTCTCGGCGCAGAGCGTGCGGTGCGCGGCGCACTGCGCCCAGAGCCAGCCGCTCTCGGCGTAGAGCTTATCCAGCCCTGCCGCCAGCACGCCATCCTCCAGCAAGGCGGAAAGCTCCTCGCCCCGGCGGAACGCGGTAGCGCGCTCGGCCTCCCGCAGGGAGGCCGGCTCCTCCAGGATCAGCAGCGGATCGTCAAAGTAGTCTAAAATCGTCGCGGGCTCGGGATAGCGCAGCGTGAGATATTTGTCCATGTTGACGGGCATCGCGCCGCCGTCCAGCTGTGCCAGGTCCGCAGCGGTGCAGGTCTCTAAGGCGGTGCGCCGCCTGCCGCGGGCCTTTTTGATATAGGAGCGGATCTTCTCCGCTGCGTCGGCGGGCTGACCGAACAGTATCTCCCGCGCGGGGGAGACGTAGATTTTTTCAATCGGCTCGTCGCGGCGCTGGGTCGCCAGATCGAAGGTGTGCATCGTGTCGATCTCGTCGCCCCAGAACTCCATGCGGGCGGGCTGCTTCATGTCGGGCGCGTAGATGTCCGCAATGTCGCCGCGGATCGAAAACTGACCCGGGCCGTCCACCTGGTCGCGCCGCGTATAGCCTGCGCCGTACAAAAGCGCGGTCAGCTCGGCGCGGGGCAGTGTGTCGCCGGGGCGCAGGCTGCGGGTGTTCGCGCAGAAATCCGCCCGCGGCGTCGTGTATTGGGTCAGGCCCTCGTCGGGCACGCAGACGGCCTGCAGCCGCCCGCCGACGAGGTCGCCCAGCACGGCCAGACGGCGGTATTCGTACTCGCGGCCCGTGCCCTCGATGGGGCGCAGCACATAGTCGCGGGCAGGGAACACTGCCGCCGCCACGCCCAGCGCGTTCAGGTCGCCCGCAAACCGGGTCGCCTCGGCCTCGCCGGGCGTCACGATGCAGAGCGGCTTGTCGAGGGCCTTCGCCAGCGCGGCATAGACCATCGCCCGGCCCGACCCCGGTATGCCAAATAAGGCGCAAGCCCCCGGACCCCCGAGCGCCTGCGCCAGTCTTGCGTATTCGTCTGTTTTGGTGAAAAGTGCGTTGAACATACATTTCTCCTTGGCCCCCTCTGCGAGGTGGCTGCCGCCGCAGCGGCTGGGGGAGAGAACCTTGCCATTGCCCTAAATATTTCGGATGGCCGCAAGGTTCAACCCTTCCGGCCCTGCGGGGCCACCTCCCCTGCTAGGGGAGGCAAGAGAGCTTTTACCCGTTCAAGAACTCCGTCTTGAGCCAGCCGTAGGTGCCGTTGTAGTTCACAACGACCCAGCTGCCGTCCTCATTGGTGCCCAGCGCGGTCACGCCGGTGGAGGCGGGCACCTGACCGATCTTGTCATAGTCGGTGCCGGGGCCGCCGCGCATGTTCAGGTTGTTGCCGTCGGTCACGGTGTAGGTCGGCTGCTCACCCTCATTATAATAGGTGGTGGGCTGCACGCTCAGGCCCTCGTACTCGGGCACGGGCGTGGGCTCCGGCGTCGGCTCGGGGGTAGCCTCGGGCTCGGCGGGCACCTCCTCGGCAGAGGCGCTCTCTGCGGTAAAGCTGTCGGCGGTGGGATCGTCAACGCCCTCCGCGGGGGCACTGCTGCTGATGGTATCGCCGGAGGCGGGATTGCTGCCGCCGGTTTTGCCGTCAAGGGTGCCGCTCAGCAGCAGGACACTGAAAATGATGCAGGCGACGAGCGCTACAGCGCAGAGCACCAGACGGGTCATTGCTTTTTTACGGATTTCACTCATGATTCACGTCCCCTTAGTGGTTGAACTTGTTCTGGGCGTACTGCAGATTGTCGTCCATCAGCAGCTTGCAGGCTTCCTCAATGTCCGGGTAGCGGTCCGTCATGGCCTTGCGGTCTGCGGCAGGCAGCTTGCCCAGCACCCAGGCGGCCAGGTCGTACTGCGGGTTCGGTTTGGCGCCGATGCCGATGCGGATACGGCTGAAATGGTCGGTGCCCAGGCTGGCAATGATGCTTTTCAGCCCGTTGTGCCCGCCGGCAGAGCCGTGGGGCCGGATGCGCAGATGTCCCGGCTCCTGGGTGATGTCATCGCACAGCACAATGATGTGGTCTGCCGGGATCTTGTAAAAGTTGGCGGCGGGGGCAATGCTCTGGCCGCTCAGGTTCATGTAGGTCAGCGGCTTGAGCAGCACGACCTTGTGGCCGTTCACCTGTGCCGTGCCGTACAGGCCCTGCCATTTGGCTTTGGCAATGTCGCACTGCCACTGCGCGGCCAGATAGTCCAGCGCCTCAAAACCGGCGTTGTGGCGGGTGCCGTCATATTTCGGTTCGGGGTTGCCCAGTCCGGCAATCAGCCAGTCCGCCCCGGAGGTCATTTCGAACATAGATATATCCTTTGAAAAATCGTGAAGTACCGTAGGGGCCGGGCATGCCCGGCCCGGCAGCGTAAGATAGGCGGCTGCTTATGGGAAGGCCGCGGGGCGGCGAGGACGCCGCCCCCTACAACGCTTTACTTCCCTTTCTTCTCCGCTTCCAGCTTCTGCTTCTTGGCGATATACTTCTCCAGCTTGCGCTCGCCCCAGCCGTCGATCTCGGCCTGCTTAGCGCGCTCGATGCCCAGCGCACCGGCGGGCACGTCATGGCCGATGGTGGAGCCGGCAGCCGTGAACGCATGGTCGCCGATGGTGACGGGTGCGACCAGGTTCGTGTTGCAGCCGATGAACGCATAGTCGCCGATGGTCGTGTGGAACTTGCCCTCACCGTCGTAGTTGCAGGTGACGGTGCCGCAGCCGAAGTTGCAGTACTTGCCCACCGTAGCATCGCCGATGTAGGTCAGGTGGCTGACCGTGTTGCCCTCGGCAAAGTCGGCGTTCTTCGTTTCGACATAAGCGCCCAGATGGCAGCCCTCGGCGGTTTTGGTGCCGACGCGCACATGGGTGAAGGGACCGATCTTGTTGTTGGGGCCGATGTGGCTCCCATAGCACTGGCTGGCATTGATCGTGGACCCGGCGTCAACGACGGTATCCTCCAGCAGGGTGTTGGGGCCGATGACGCAGTCCGAGCCGATGACCGTCTGGCCGCGCAGGATGCAGCCCGGCAGGATGGTCGCACCGGGGGCAATGATGACCTCCGGCTCAATGCAGACGTTATCACTGATAAAATTCACGCCGTTATCCAGATGGCGCTCAAACGTGGCGGCATAGCGCTGCTGTGCCAGCTCGAAATTCTCTCTTGCGGTAGACATATAGCGGTTCTTCCTTTATACACTCATTTCGTGCCCGCGGCGCACGGGGGCTGCCGACGGACCTTATACCTATGGCAATACCGCATAATTCCAAGTGCCGATACGCCGAAGCGGTGCTTACGCCGTAAGGCGGGAATTATGCGGTGCTGCCCTATATATTGTATAACATGCGGCGCATTTTAGCAAGCCGAAAAACGCCGTTCGCCGCAAAAATTTACCGCGGCACTCAAAAAGAAAAAAGTGACAGTTCAAAAAATATTTCGAACTTCCCACCCATTATAAAATACACGATTTTTGTGCAAATTGCAATACCTGAACCAAAAAAGTTTGGCTACTTTTCAGCGAAACTATTGAGCATTTTTTTAACAATCTACTGGAAATCTGTCTTTCGGTCTGTTATAATGGACTATGCAAACATGATTTATGTGATGCAAACACGTCACCAATTTGGGAGGTAACTATGAGCAAGAAATTCTTGTATCTGTTCAAAGAGGGCCATGACGCCTTCGGCGGCGACCAGACCACCATGAAGAATACTCTGGGTGGTAAGGGTGCCGGCCTGGCCGAGATGACCCACGCCGGCATGCCGGTTCCGCAGGGCTTCACCATCACCACCGAGGCCTGCACCCAGTACTATGCTGACAACCGTGAGATCAACGATGAGATCAAGGCAGACATCTTCAAATACATGGGCATCCTCGAGGAGCAGACCGGTAAGACCTTCGGCTCCATCGAGAACCCCCTGCTGGTTTCCGTCCGTTCCGGCGCAC
>OLSC01002484.1_pt1 | contig 12651 bp, 10 predicted proteins | sample 1672881 | NCBI WGS metagenome assembly OLSC01 (sample SAMEA3136733, study PRJEB25190) | human gut metagenome | biome: human gut; feature: human-associated habitat; material: faeces | place: Austria | collected 2013
CAAAAGGACAGACTCTGTTTCCGATACATGCACAGACATTTCTGGTTCCTGATGCTGAATACCCGGTACCTGCCTCATTTTGATTGATCTGAAGATTATCAATGATGGGTTGAAGCATCTCATTAACTTTATCCATATCTTCCATATGGATTCCTTCTATTTCGAATCCCTGACGAGTGGTAACATGGATCTGTCCGTTTCCATATTTTCTGGCAATATCCACCACCTGCTGCATAACGTCTGCATTACAGCACCCTCCCGGAACACGAACTCTGGAAGCCGTAAGCCCACGGACCTTTGATACACGGAAGGCATTTTTCTTTAGTTTCTTTGTATTGATATCCATTACGATTTCCTCCCCTAATCAAACAGTTTTTTGCCTTCTGAATAACAGAATACCGGACCATCCAGACAAATATAGGTATCATTCATTCGACAATGCCCGCATTTACCAAGTCCACAGCACATTTTTCTCTCCTGAGATATCCAGATTTGTTCTTCCTTCATTCCCAGCTTTAAAAGCTCTGCTACTGCAAATTTCATCATGACCGGAGGTCCGACAACAATAGCTGCAGTCTCATGGATATTATCAGGTTCAAGCTCCGGAATATATTTTGTAACAAGTCCTGTCCTATAAGCATCATCATCAGATGAGTCCACCGTCAGAATCAGATCCATCTGCTGTTCCCATTTCTTCAGATCTTCACGGAACAGAATATCTGACGGAGATTTAAAACCAAGGATCGTATGTAATTTTTTTACTTCATTCTGATGCTCACCGAAGTAACTGATCACGCCTCGCACAGGAGATACTCCTGTTCCACCGGCTACCACGATCAGTTCTTTCCCCTGATAATTCTCTTTCTCGAAACCATTTCCATAAGGACCACGCATAAAAAAGCTGCTTCCCTCATTCAGTTCAAAAATTTCTCCGGTTACTTTACCAACCTTACGTATGGTCAAATCAACATAATCTTCTCCGATACCACTGACAGAAATGGGCGCCTCACCATATTTAGGAACAGAAACTTCAAAAAACTGCCCTGGTTTTACATCTCCCACATATGTCATACGGAATGTATATTCTGTCTCTGTATGCTTCACTATTTCTTTTATCTTAGATAAGAAAGGAATATATTCATTTGCCATCTTATTTTCCCTCCTTTTCTTTCAGTTTCTGAAGACATGCAATATAGGAAATATACTCCGGACACACATTTTCACAACGTCCGCAGCCGACACACATATGGTATCCAAATCTTTTCTTATAATCTGAAATTTTATGTAATACCTTAAAACGCATTCTTTCACCCTGACTCTGGCGGAAGCTGTGCCCTCCGGCAATATCAGAATATCCATTCACCTGACAGGAAGCCCATACACGACGGCGCTCTCCAGCCTTTGGATTGTCTTTATAAAAAATATCCTGCATAGTAAAACAGGTACATGTGGGACAGACAAAATTGCAGCGGCCACAGCCAATACAGCGGCTGCCATATTCCTGCCACATGGAATCCTGGTGAATTGTATCCGGAAGTTTCTCCGGAATCTCTACATGAACCTCATTCTTTTCCACAAAAGTCGGTTCCTCCTGAACATTCTGTCCATAATCCCATAATAATTCTTCCAGTTCTCTGCATTTCAGTTCCACATAACAGCCCTTTTCATCCTGAAAAATATACATATCATATTCTTCACAACGATTTGTGCCCATACTTACACAAAAACAGTTTTTGCCGGATTCCTTACAACCCATCACAGCAAAAACTGTATTTTCCCGCATTCTTCTGTAATAATAATCCTCTGCACCGTTTTTCAGATACATCTCATCCAGACGTTTCAAAGCATGAAAATCACAGCTTTTCAAAAAAATCAATCTCTGTCGTGCCACTCCATCTGCTGTTTTCATTTCATCCCCTGTAAAATAAAGAATCGTCTCTGAGACTGGAAACAGCACTTCCTTGAAACTGTAATCCGACTTCTGATCCCAGACAAGTTCTTCCCAGCTGTTCAGCAGACCATAACGAACTATATCTGTATCTGAAAAGCATCCTGTTCCCTGATAAATTTTCGGTCCATACACATCATAGGATTTCTGCAAAATCTCAAAAATCGTCTGCATCTCATCACTGTTGAGTCGTTTTCCCATCAGATACCCCTTTCTCATAATCACATTTTATAAAATTCTGCAAGACCATCAGAATCCGTCAATATAAACCGCTTATTGCCATAACGGATCAGACCTCTATCCGTAAGAACTTTACAGGCACGAGACACATTTTCCCTTGGTGCCCCAACTAAGTCCGCCATCAGGGTAATAGTAAGATCAATATCTATCATCACCCCGTCTTCCGTATCCACACCAAAATCACGACCTAGCTTCCATAATTTTGTAGCTATTTTTCGCTCCATCTGCATGTTTCCGGTCGTATTTTTTAACTGGTGACCCATTCGCCAGAGATTTCTTTCATATTCTCTCAGAACAGCTCTTGTTAAAGCATGGCTCTGCTCCATAAGCTGAAGGAATTGTTCTTCTGCAATTTCTATTACCTTCACTGGACAGACAGCCTCACAAAAAAGTGCATTTGGCTTTTTGCTTACAATACTCTGATTTAAAAGCTGTCCTTTTCCCAGGATAAAAATCACCTTTCTATTTCCGTGCTTGGTCAGATTGTAAAGCATCACTTCCCCAGAATACACGAAATATACTGTTTTCGTTCTGCTGCGTGAATGAAAAATCACTTCCTTTTTCTTATATGAAACAACCTTACTTTCATTAAGCAGATTCTGCAGAATATCCTTTGGTATTTCTTTAAAAAAATCCATATTCTCCAGTTCTCTGATCGTTATCTGTCCCATTTTATCAACCTCGCTGGCATAACTTTTACAGTCATTGATAATAAACTGCTTCTGTCTTGCTTTCCTTTTGTATTATAATTAAAAAGTTTATCATTTTCCGTGATGTATGTCACATTAAAAAAAGACGTAAGTTTCCCTACGTCTTAATTCTGCCAGTTTCATCACTCAATTATACCCTCTTATCATATTCTTCCACTTCTGTCCACGTTACTCGTTTTATATTCTGTTTTTTCAGACGCAAATAGACATATTCGCGAAAAATAGTATAAAACACCGATACAGTCGGAATAAAAATGAGCATACCTACTATTCCCATAAGATTTCCACCGATTGTCACTGCCGCCAGCACCCAAATCGACGGAAGGCCAACAGATCCGCCAACAACATGCGGGTAAATCAGATTACCTTCAATCTGCTGTAAGAGTAAAAATATAATAATAAATAAAACTGCTTGTTTTGGACTTACCATGAAGATCAAAAAAACACCCACTGCACATCCAATAAAAGCTCCAAAGATAGGAATCAATGCCGTAAATGCAATAAAAAAGGTCGCTAATCCACTTGCAATGTAACCTAATGCTGACATTGTTGTGTTCATCATATTTCCGGCTCCACTCCCAAGAATACTTATCCCCCATTTGATTGCCTGGTCAGGATTAAACTGAAGTTGATTTACCAGTTTCATGATCTCCTGGTTATCATGTGAAAACTCACGGATCCAGTTTTTCATCTGTGGGATAAAGTCAGCAATACTTGTCATCAGATTTCCCGTTGTCTGTGTAAGTTGTGGAATTACTCCAAATATAACCAAACCAATCACACTGACCAGTAATATAATTGTAAGAAACAAACTTACCGGTCTTGCTAATTTTTTAGCCCATTGATTGTTTTCTTTTGTCTTTCCAAGAATTATCTTTTCCAAAAAGCTCATTGGCACATTGATCACAAATGCAATTGCGCCACCAAGTACAAATGCTCCCTGCAACCATTTATTGTTGAAGAATACTTTTGTGAAAATGACCGGATGGTCTGATTTGCAGTTGAATCCATGAAACAGTCGAGCAAGGCAAAGAGTTCCAAACGCATATGTACTTCCGAGCAATGCTCCGTTCTGATGATATCCTGTTAAGAATCCAATCATTGTCATAGCTCCAATCACAAAACCTTCCAGACCGATCTTACTAAGAAAATCTTTTGTCAGTATCGATTCATCTGCTGATCTTGGCTTCTCATTCATCACTTCACTTCTATGTGGTTCCATTCCTAATGCAATTGCCGGAAGGCTGTCTGTCAAAAGATTAATAAACAGCAGATGTACCGGGGCAAATGGAACCGGCAGCCCTGCAATTGATGCACAAAGAACTGCTAAGATTGCGCCAAAATTTCCAGATGATTCTTCTCTCGGCGGATCCATCATCGCGACCAAACCAAGAAATACCAGGTGATTCTCATCTTCTATAGTTAATGTGTGATTCTCTGGAATTTCACGATAAGTAAAATCCAATACTCGCAGACCTTCCATCGAAAACTCCTGGTTTTGACGTTGGATTTTATCTTTTACTGTCTGTTGATAAATTTCTTTCATCACTTATGCCTCCTCTTTTCATAAATGTCTATTGGATTTTTATGCAATGAAAGATCTTTTCGATAAAAATGTATAAAAAAAGAAACCTTTATTGCATAACAAAAATGCAATAAAAGTCTCACCATTTTCTTGCGGCACCGGATGTTTCCACCGTACTGACGATACCACAAACGCACGTTTTAAAAGCATAGGTTACTCCCCTTTATTTGGTACAATCATATATCAAATCAATATCACTGTCAAAAAGTTCCTAAGCCTTGTAAATCAGACATTCTTCAAAAGAGTTCTTATATAATTATTTTTCTATGAATTATACGCATTTGCAGGTCTTTCCCACACAAAAAACAACTTTCATAACCCAAATCAGTATATCGTGGTTCATGTAATACAGGCACTTGTAGATCAATCATTGCCAGTGTTATTTCTATAACATCCTCATCCGTCCTTGTTTCAAGAATAATTTGTTTTGTTTCCATTCGTATTTTCATCTCTTTTCTGTAGACAAATTTTGAAAAGTTATCTGGACTTTATCTTATCAAAAAATAAGAGTCCGATTACCATTACCACGGGAAAGATCAGACCAACCAACATGCCGCTCCTTATATTATCTCCCGCCATCTGGGTTACTCGTCCAACAATACCAGGACCGATGCTTCCTCCCAGATCTCCAGCCATGGCAAGAAGTGCAAACATTGCAGTACCACCTGCCGGAAACTTCTTAGATGAGATACTTAATGTACCCGGCCACATGATTCCAACAGAAAAGCCACACAGGATACATCCTGTAAGTCCGACTACAGGATTTGAAAAGAGTGATGCAAGAACATAACATACTACGCATAATGCACCTGAACCAAGCATGAACTTTGACAGATCTACTTTTTCTCCGTATTTTCCATATAGTATTCTGCTGATTCCCATGGAGACAGCAAATAAACATGGTCCCAGAAGATCTCCCATTGTTTTGCTTAAGCCAAGCGCTGCTTCAGCATATGCAGAAGCCCATTGTGCCATAGATAATTCAGAAGCACCGGAACATACCATCAAAATAATAGCAATCCAGAATAATGGTGTTTTAAAAAGTGCTGGTATACTCATTCCTTCGTTCTCATCTACAAGATATTCAATAGGACAGGTTGCAAAATTATAGATATTTACTGTCGGAATCAAGGCTAACAGAACTGCCAGCCATTTCCAGCTGTCGATTCCAAATACTGCAAAGAAAATTGTTGAAACAAGAATTGTTCCTACTGCTCCCCAGCAATAAAAAGAATGAAGCAAGCTCATAGTTGCTTCTTTATTATCAAATGGACATGCCTCAATGATCGGGCTGCAAAGCACTTCAATAAGCCCGCTGCCAATTGCATATATAATTACACTTATTATAATTCCTGCAAAAGGATTCGGAAGAATTCCCGGGAGAAAAGCAAGTCCTACAAGGCCTATGGCTGAGCAGGCTTCTGAAGTTACAATACATATTCTGTACCCTATTTTATCAACAAATTTGGCACAAAATAAATCAACTATAAGTTGAGTAAAGAAAAAACAGGTGGAAATAAGTGCAATATTTCCAAGTGTAATATTGTATTCCGCATGAAACTTCAAATATAAAAGCGGTGCGAAATTAGCAGCGATTGCCTGTGTTATAAATCCAAGATAACAGGCCAATTTGGTTTTTTTATAATTCTTCATGTAAGATGCTCCTTGAATAATATTTGTTTGTATTATATAATATGTGGATACTAATTTCATTGTAATTTTTTCATATTTTATTGTAATATATCGTATTATTCAATTATATGAGGTATTAATAGCCATGAGTTTTCAAAATCAATTCACTAAAACAACAACGGATGCCAACTTAATGGAAACCGTCCATCATGGAAGCGCCGAGTATCCTTTTCGCTACTATTATGAAAATATAGCTCTGTTTGATTTTAAGTGCATCGACTGGCACTGGCACAGTGAGCTGGAATTTATATATATCGAAAGCGGAAATGTGGTTTTTGATATTGGTACGGTTCACTTTGAACTTAATGAGGGTAACGGCATAATGATCAATTCCAAAATTCTCCATCGATTACAGTCCTCAAGCGATGCCATCATTCCCAATTTTCTGTTTCAGCCTTCATTTATTGCACCACAGGACAGTCTCATTTATAAAAAATATATCAATCCTGTAATTTCATCTTCTCTTGAATATCTCGTTTTTCAACCAGATATTCCCTGGCAGAAAAAAGCTCTTGAAATCATAAAAACAATAATTACAGTACAGGAAACAGAATTTAACCGTGAGATTATTGTATCTATGTCAGTTCAGCAACTCTGGATATTACTTTTAGAAAATCTGACTTTTGATCAATTTGAAAACATGGGCGCTGTAATTTCCAGAACACGGCTTCAGCTGATGATGCAATACGTTCATGCACATTATTCGGAAAATATAACACTTGAGGATATTGCCAGAACTGCAAATATCAGCAAGAGTACTGCCCTTCATCTTTTTCAGAATAACCTTAAACTGACACCGGTTAAGTATCTTATCAACTATCGCCTTAAACAAGCAGCACTTCTTCTAATAAATACAGAAGAAAAAATAGCCACAATCTCTAATAACACCGGATTTAACAACGTAGATCATTTTTGCCGAACTTTCAAAAAAGCATATAAGATGACTCCTACTGACTATAGAAACCAGGAAAGAGCACCAGTTTCCTGATGCTCTTTCTTGCAATTCTATATATGGATATTGCCCCTATAACTTCATCTTTTCGTACTCAAAAAAGATCCAGCATATTATCCAGATATATCTTTTCTCTGACATGAATCTGGTATTCTGGTCTTGTCATATAATACAGCAGGAATTCCAAAATCAGTGCACTTCCCAGCCCGCGTCCTTCAATCTTAAAATTAGAAAATCCCATTGGCAGATAAATATCTTTGATATCTGTCACACTAATAAATCCAGGATTTGCCATTGCTTTTGAAAAAAGATATCCCTCTCCGGAATCAGGTGCTGCACAGATATGTTCCTGACAATTTTCTCCCAGATTTTTCCGACTGACTGTTTCGTAACAGGCTTTTCTGTCCTTACATCCAAACCAGCAGCATTCATTACACAGGAATTCCACTTTTTCTTTTTGCTGTGTATTCATCTGATTTAACTGATCAAACTTTTTATTAAGACGAAAATCCGGTACTATATATCTGAATTCCTCTCTGTCTATTTCCTGTAAAAAATCACTGAAATTTGTCAGTACTTTTGTAGTTGATGAGACCAGATAAAGACCCGGATAGTTCTTTTGCAGATAATATGAAAGTAGATCCGAATGGATGATCACACCATTTTGAGGTTTATTGTTTTTTTCCAACAACGCACAGAGTTCATTGCATTTCCGATCCTGCAAGTGTTCTTCCCGCAAAAGTGAATTACTGAATGTCAGTCGGGCGGATATCTGATATTCCTGCATCAGATCCAGTACTTTTTCCGCATCTGCCTCTCCAAAGGATGTACGGCCTCCGCCCCAGATACAGTCTGACGGAGCCCCGTATATTGAACCAATCTCACACCAGTCATAGAAATATTCTCTATGTTCCCGGAACAACGGCAGAAATACTCGGTACAGTTCATAAAACTCAAATAGCCCCGGAAGATGGTAATATGCTCGTTTTTTCATGCTAGATCTCCCGACTGTCTTCTGACTTTTCTATAGAAAACCAATGTCAGCACTGTAGCGGCAATCCAGCCAAATGGCCATGCCATCCAGATTCCAGTACTTCCATAATTTCTGCTGAACATCAATGCAAATAAAATTCTGATGATCAGATCCGGCACAGTTGCAGCAACAAAATATGTCATTGCACCGGCTCCTCTGATGATTCCATCTGTCATCAGTTTTACTACGATCATAAGATACCAGGGTGCGACTATCCGAAGGAACTCCATTCCTGCTGTGATCGCCGCTCCACTCTCTGCATTCAGGAACAATCCCATCATCTGTCTGCTGAAGCCAACATACAGAACAACAAATGGAACAGATGCAACTACTGAGAGTTTCAGACCTGTCCGAAATCCCAGCGGAATCCTTTCAGCTTTGCCAGCTCCGATATTCTGGGCAGTATAACTTGAAAGGCAGGATCCCAATGTCATAAAAATATTTATGGCAAAGGTATTCAGCTTAATAGCGCCTGAATAACCGGCAACAACTGCCGAGCCATAGCGATTGACAATATCCTGTACAAAAAGATTTCCGACACTTAGTACACTCTGCTGTAAAATACTTGGTACTGCAATTGCAAAAATCTGGGTAAAATATCCTCTGTCAAAAAATGGCTGCTTTTCTTCTCCTGCAAAAGATCTGAGTCTGGAAAACAGAGTGACCAATGCAAGCACTGCTGAGATTCCCTGTGCGATAAAAGTAGCCCATGCAACACCTGCAACACCCCAGTGAAACTGAGCCACAAATATCAGGTCAAGGATAATATTGCCGGCGGATGATCCCAGTAGAAAATACAATGGAGTTTTGGAATCGCCCAACGCAGTAAATACACCAGTACATACATTATAAAGCATCAGAAAAATCATACCGAATACATATATTTTGAGATACAAAATTCCATCTGCCATAATATTCTGTGGTGTATGTATCCATTCCATCATATTACTGCTGAAGAAATATCCAAAAACAGTGAGTACCGCCGCAAGTCCGAGTGAAGAGACAAAAGCTGTCGTTACTGCACGCTTTACTCCTTTTCTGTCACCTGCGCCAAATAATCTGGATACAACTACTGACGAACCCAGATTCATTCCCACTGCAAATGCCATAAAAATAATTGTGATTGGATAAGAAGCACCTACAGCTGCAAGCGCATCCTCACCAGCGAATTTTCCTGCGATCATACTGTCCGCAATATTGTAGATCTGTTGAAACATTACACTGAACATCATCGGAATCCAGAATCTCCACAATGTCTTATCAGGATGCTCCTTAGTAAAATCTGTAATCATAATATGTTATACTCCTGAATGATTTAGGTATTTTCACCTCAATCACCAGACTGTTTTTACTGTTTCTCTATTCTTTATTTTACTTTGCAATCTATTTCAGTTTAATTTTAAATCTTGCTTTCTTTCCACTTCCATCAAGTGCTGATGCAGTAATTGTTACTGTCTTTCCTTTTCCTGCTTTCAGTGCCTTTACCTGACCTTTTGATGTTACCGTTGCGTATTTATTGTTACTGCTGGTCCATTTTACAGTTTTGTATGCACCGGATTTTCCACTGACTTTTGCTTTTAATCTCTGGGACTTATTTATTTTCATTGTTTTTTTGCCTGAGATTGTGATCTTTGTTACCGGATTCTTTGTCGCAGTCAGTTTATATGTAGCCTTTGCATTTCTGTTATTCTTCAATGCAGCAGTAATCACAACCCTCTTACCACCGGTTTTCTTTTTAAATGTTACGACACCGCTACTGTTTACAGTTGCTACTTTCTTATTACTGGAAGTCCAGATCAGATTGGATGGATTAACAACTCCTGAAGAAGTTTTTACCTGCAGTTTTGTTTTCTTTCCCGCTGCTACTTTTCTCGTAGTACCTGTAATAGTCAGTTTCGGCTGGCTGGAAGTCACATTGGTTGTAGTACTGTTTTTCTCCCAGATTGCTATATAAACAAGATTTCCTGACAAACCATATGGTTCTGTTGCCTTAACCCTATACCCATTCTGGTCTACCCACTTTACAAATGTATAGCCATTTCTCACAGGATTCTTCAGAGTAAATGGTGCCGTTACCCCTACCGTATAAGATACAGGATTTGCCGGATCATTTATTCCGCCATTCAGATTATAGCTGATCGTGTGCGTAGATCCCGTTCGAAATTCTACCTGAGATACGCTGAATCCGGTATCTTCGAACCATTCAGACCAGTTCGTATACCATCCCAAGGTTGCACCGGTTCCTTTGATTACTGAAACTTTAGCAGTACACAGATTTCCCAGATAAAACCAATCTTTTCCGGTAAGTTCAGGAAAATCTTTTGTTGTATACCATCTTCCCAGCCTTTCACTGTCCTGGTAATATCTTCCCGTAATATCTTCCGGGAAGACAATTTTATTCACTTTACTTCCATAGAATGCGAATACATAAATACAGGTCAGATCTTTTGGAACATTATATACGCCTCCCGGATTCTTTGCCGGTGGATAAAAGAACAGATCATTCTGTTTTCCTGCTTTCCAGTATAAAACTCCATCTGAAGAATAGAAGCCAGTATCTCCGGCATTTTCCACATAAATAGCTTTCAGATTATATGCCTTGCAGAATACGGATTTATAAATTTGCAAATAGGAACTGTTCCGAAGATCAACCGTAATTTCCTCTACTTTGGAATTTTCAAACATACAGCTCTGATTCAGAAATTCCTCATTTACACGTATCTTTGGAACGTCCAGTTTCGGGCAGTTTTTGATTTTTGTAAAATATACCTGATTAATATCTTTTGAAGCATCTACACGCTCCAGATTTGGGCAGTTCTCTAAACCAATCTCACTAAATTCTCCGGTGATCTCCAGTGTCTGCAGATTAGGATAATCCGCCACATTAATTCCCCCATAGTCCGTATTATCGCCCCAGAGTGTTAACGTTTTAATTCCGCTATGGATTTTTGTCGGAACTTCATATCTAGAATCCCAATCTACAGACCTCTGGTCTTTCATCGTCAACTTCTCTAATGGGATTACATTATGGTTATTTTCTCCCCATCCAAAAATTGTACCTGCTCCTACCTTCACTCCACCAAGATCCAGTTCTTTCAGGTTTACAAATTTCCCAAAAAGTCCATGGCAGACTCCATCTGTTGCCATGGAGAAGATATCTTCAGAAGTCATGGTCTTCGGTAAAACAATCTTTTTGATCACTTCAGGGCTGAACATGCTGAATAAGCCACTTCCCTCAAAATCAGCAATTGTTGAGACTGTTTTTCCACCAATAGCAGAAGGTATGATCAGCGCATCATTATTCTGGCTGTTGCTGTCGGCTTTTGCATTTCCCCAGACTCCCTGTGAACCGGTGATTGTGATCGTTCCGTCATCATTATTATAACCATTCCAAATATAGCCAGCATCGTCTTTAATATTAATTGAGGTTGGTCTACCATAAGCACCTGCTTCCGGCTGAGAATCACTGAAATCTTCTTCTGTTTCAGCATTCTGATCATCTTCTGGCGTAATCTCCATAGCGACCTCTTCATTTGTCTGGGTTTCTTCTTCCTCGAGATCTATATCCGGAAGTTCTTCTGTTTCATCTGTTACCTCAGCGAAATCACTCATTCCAGAATTTCCGTCTTCTGTTATTTCTTCTGCCTGAGACTCGTTTTCGATCTCAACCTCATCTTCCGCCCAGACAGGAACCACCGGTGTCATACTTAGCGATGCAGTCACTGTAAGATGTTATATATGCTACATTAATTTTATCATTATATATCATTAATCGTCAATATATGTTATCACAGACAACACGGGCGTAAATTTTTTATTTAAATTCCACCGCATGCTTATGCGGTGGAATTTACTCCCACGCAGTTGATATTTACTCTTTCATACAAAAATGATACGGTTATCTTTCCTTCTGACAGCAGTAGAATGAAAAATCATGAGTAAATATATACCAGGAAACCAGAAACATCTTACACTTGAAGACCGTATTTACATCGAAGATGAATTGAACAGGGGAACAACCTTCAAGGACATAGCTAAGTTTTTATGCAAGGACCCTACTACCATATCCAAAGAAGTAAAAGCCCACCGAATTTCTGACTGGTACCATAAAGGCACTTTCTATAATGCAAAAAATTTCTGCGTACACAGGTATCACTGTAGAAAAACAAATGCTTGTGGAAAGATCATCCTTTGCGGTGTGAAATGCTCTTCCTGTCCAACATGTAACCAGACCTGCAGGGACTTTGAAAAAGAACGTTGTTCCCGTTTAGATAAGGCTCCGTATGTTTGTAATGGATGTCCAAAGAAGATCAGTCAGTCTCCGTATCAGATTGTTACCAACCATCCGGAACTGGAATTATCAGTCAGAACCCTGTACAGCTATCTGGATCAGGGACTGTTCACAGCACGTAATGTTGATCTGAAACGCAAGGTGAAATGTGACATGCTCCCACCACTTAAATCTCTGATTTTGAAGTGGGGGCTTCTTGC
>OLSC01002489.1_pt1 | contig 12624 bp, 13 predicted proteins | sample 1672881 | NCBI WGS metagenome assembly OLSC01 (sample SAMEA3136733, study PRJEB25190) | human gut metagenome | biome: human gut; feature: human-associated habitat; material: faeces | place: Austria | collected 2013
TCAAGGTTCCACAAGTTTCAGTTTTGTTCAATTTTCAAGGTCCTGCTGCGCTGTCACTTGTTCCGTAACAGCTTGTATATTATATCTCATAAAAGTTCTTTTGTCAAGAACTTTTTTCGATATTTTTTGAAGCCTTTCGGCTTCAAAATCGCCATACAAGCCGTAGTTACAAGCTTTAGCGGCTATCCCCCTCGCGAGACAGCTTGATTATTATAGCAAGGAGTATGACCTTTGTCAAGCACTTTTTTCGGTTTTTTTGACAAAGTTTTTATTGTACTTTTGGGCAAGGTGTATATTGTGGTGTTGTGCAAATGCGGCACCAAGTGTAGGGGTAAGAGGTGGAAACACACGGCCTCTCCCTTCTCGCAGAGGGGGCTGCTGGGCAATTGTGTGCTGGATAACAACTTCCTTATTTAGTATAGAACTCCCCTGCAGCAGGGCAAAGGTTTACGACTTCTTCTCGTTCGCAGATGCGATAGTGGTCGTAGGTGAACTCTGGCACCGTGACACAAGATACAAGGGTCGCCTCATCCGCTGGGGAAAGGTGTTTCGCTCCGAAGATCGTACCAGCTTTCATCAGCACGCATGGCTCAGCGCCGTCTTCCAACCCCAGCTTGTATTTTGTCAGCTTGGCGTTGTCGATTTCCCACAGTTCCAGGGTGGAGCCGGCGTGGAAGAACCAATACTCGTCTGCATCCAGCGTGTGGAACTGCGAGGCTTCGCCCTGACCCAGTTCATAGTAGATCACACCATGCGCGGGTCGCTCCTTGGCGCGTTCGCCATCGCGGTACAGTTCGCGGAACGCGCCGCCCTCCACATGAGGCGTCAAATTAAAGCGCTTTACAAAATCCATGTTTCTTCCTCTTTTCTTATTAGAACATACTTCGAGTATAGCATTTTGTCGCCGGAAAGACAAGCCGCGCTAAAGCTGCATACATACAAAAATTCCCCCTCACGCATCCACTGGTTTTAACTCCAAGTGCATACAAGAGGGGGATATTCTCTTTAAGTTCTACTCCGCTATTTACAGCGTCCCCCACAGCAACGTCTGCCGGAAAAATTGTGCAGTTTGTGCTTCTATTCGATTTCTGACCGCTTCATCATCTGCGCCTTCATCTCCAGTGTAATTATGCGTTGCATCATAAAACTGCCCATACAAATTCACAAAATTCATTTTTCGTGCATGCGCTGCTTCCAATGTACCGTCTATTGTATCCTGGCTAAGAATTTCTTCATCTCCTGCCGTAAAAGCGATCAACAAGTTTCCTTGATAGTTTGTAATCGTCTGCCATGGCTTACTCTCTGCCATTTCACTGACAAAAGTATTGCTTACGGTAATGTTTGCAGTGGGAGCTTCCTCGACGCGGAGAGCCAGAGGAACGGCGTCATCGCCAAACGCAGCGGTTGTCTTGGCATTGGCAGGGACAGTAGCTTTGGCAATGGGATCCGTGGTGTCTTCAACCTTTTCGGTCGTTTCCAAATAAACGTCTTCCGCTACCTTGCCGTTCTCATCGACTTTAGCAGTCGTATCAGCTCTTGTTCCACGCACCAGTTGAAGAACACCTTCATGTTCCGCATATAGTTGTTGATGGTCGTGGGCGATATTTTCTTTGCGTAATCTGAGCGATTCTCTGGGTTATTGGAGTTTGCAGGTGCATCTATCGCACAGGTCGTGTACTTGCCGCGCTTTTGCAGATAGTCAATATAGCTTTCTATATGTACACGTTTAACTTCTTCCGTCCGCTCAATTTCACGCACACTTAGGAACTGCCCAAACAGCCGCAGCGTCTGCTCATAGCTGCCCATCGTTTTTGCGGCCAGGCCTTTGCGCTCACAAGCGGCCATAAAAGCCTCAACATCGTATTGAACCATAAAAAATAAAACCTCCTGTATCATCGCGGTCCAGGACCCAATGAATACAGGAAGTTTATCGGTGTAAACACAAATTATTTATAGGCTTATTTCATAATTTCACAGTTTTTATAGCGATGAATTCGCGAGTTTATCGGTTTGCAGCGTCCGCCACAAAATGCCGGTTTTGCGGATAGTGGCGGGGTTTATGCGGCCTTATGCTCTCCGCTTTTTGTCCAGGCGGATCTTGTCGGCGATCATCGCGATGAACTCACTATTCGTGGGTTTGCCGCGGAGGTTGTGGATGGTGTAGCCGAAGTAGCTGTTCAGAGTGTCCACATCGCCGCGGTCCCAGGCGACCTCGATGGCATGGCGGATAGCACGTTCGACGCGGCTGGCCGTGGTACCGTTGCGCTTGGCGATTTCAGGGTAGAGACGCTTGGTCACGGCGTTGATGTACTCGTGGTCGGCGGTGGTAAGCAGGATGGCATCCCGCAGGAACTGGTAGCCCTTGATGTGGGCCGGCACGCCGATCTGGTGCAGGATCTCGGTGACGGTAAGCTCATCGGAATCCAGCGAGACCGGCTGCGGGCGGCTAGCACCGCCGGCGGCACGCAGTACCCGGCTGACCAGCACGTTTTCATCGAACGGCTTCACGAAAAAGAACGAGAAGCCGTTATCTAAGAGGTCCTGCTCGACTTCTTCGCTCTGGAACGCGCCGGTGACAAAGAAGGTGGTATGTACGCCGCTGCTGTTCTTTTCCTCGTAGCGCTGCTTGACGGTGATGGCGTCCAGGTCCGGCATGAAGGCGTCCAGCAGGCAGGCCTGGGGGTGGACGGCCAGCAGGGTCTCCAGGGCGGCGGTGCCGTTTTTGTCGCACACCATCACGGTCACGCCTTTGGCTTCCAGCGCTTCGCGGCAGACTTCCGTCACGATGTCGCTGGTATTGGTCATAACAAACTTGATCTTATCCATCGTCAACTTTCCTCCATACAATGAACAGGTGCCGCACGCTGTGGTGTTTGCCCGTCGTTCTCTTTACTGTGGAAATTTTACCATATTTTTCCATTCATCGCAAGAGGTTTTTCCATTTTTTTCAGCGATTCCCGCTATTTTCGTTCGACACAATTCGTCATTTTCCTTAGATTTGCCGTCATTTTCTAAAAATACAGACATTTTTCGGCCCTGTTATTTGCTTCCAGTAATTTTCCAGTTTTTCCAATTTTCCATGTTAGGCGGTTTTCTTGCTGGAAATTTTATGGTCCCGGCATTCCTCCCGCTTTCCGCTGTGCAGATGCGTATTTCTACCTTTATATGATAGGGGCGTGTTGTTATCGGCAGCACATTTTGCAGGAATGGTTGTTATCCACGGCATAATTTGCGGTGGGCGCAGCCCAGACTGCGGTGCAGAAAAGTACCCGAGAAAAAATTATAGGGCAGTTTTGTGGGGGTAGTTGGCGGGTTACTATCTTATAAAAAAATTTTCTGCCTGTAATTTGCCTGTGATTCCCGCAAAAAAAAATATAAATTGTGCCGCCGATAACAACTGGCCTGGCTTTTGCTTACTATTGTTATTCACGGCACAGTTTACCGGTGAGGGCATGGCCGATTGAGAGATTTTGAGGTTGTTATCGGCGGCACAATTTATGGTTTCTTATGATTTCGCTTGCGGGTCACTTTCAAATTCAAACGGCTGGTGGGCGGCCCAGGCGGGTATTGTTATTCGCGGCACAATTCGGCGGGGCGGGGTTTAGGCATATACCCAGGCTGGGTTGTTATTCAGCGCACATTTTCCTTTTTGAGGGGTGGGTCTGGCCCGGGCTTTGGGGCTGTGTGGTCTGTTGGAATCGTCCGCACATTTTCCTGCAGTCAGCAGCTCCCAAGGCGAAAGGCAGCTGTTGTTATTGGCGGCACAATTCCCAGGGCAGCCTTTTCCGCACAGGGTTGTTATTGACAACACAATTGGGTGTACAACAGGCTGCGGCGGCCCCGTTGGCTGGGGTTGTTGTTCGCTGCACATTTTAAAGCGGGGCGTGCCCGCAGGCTGTTTTCCGGGATTTTGCACGCAGGATTGTTATTCAGCGCACATTTTCTCATTGCCGATGTGCCCGTATTTATCGCAATACCGCTGATTTTTTGTTTTCTATCAGCAGTTGTTATTGTTTGCATATTTTTACGGTTTACCGCCGCTTTCCTCGCGTATCCACCACAGCAGACAAAGAAAATGCTGGGTTGTTATCCACAGCACAATTCTATGTACAGCGTTTTTCATTCGGTTTCCAAATTGCGTATCCGCCAACAGCCCAGGCAAATACAACTTGGCCGGCAAAATCCTCTCCGCGTCCCCCTCAAAAAAATTCTCATCCTCCCCGTTGTTATCCAGCGCACATTTCCAAAATCTTAAAAATCCTTTCCACTTTTCTCCGCCCACTATCGCACAGCAAAAATATTTTTTTTCGGCAATTTATGCTGTGAATAACAACCGTGGTCCCCTGTTGTTATCCGCGGCACAATTCCAAATTGCCTGTCTGCCCTACGCAAAATCTTTTGCCGCCCCGAGTGATTGTTATTCAGCGCACATTTTGCCGCATAGCCCCCATTTTGTGCCCAAGTAGGGTTGTTATCCCCCGCATATTGTTGTTCCGGGCACAGATCTGTAGTTATTCTCGGCACAATGCACTTGTTATTCCGCGCACATTTCGGTTGTTATCGGCAGCACAGCTTTACCTTATATCTAAATAAAAAAACTAAAAGCATAAAGAGATAAGACCGACGGATATAGGATTTTTACGGAAAAATCAAAATGTGCTGACTATTACAATAATTGACGAATGAAGCACAATCTGCTATTATTAGCATTACCGTCGTAGGCTGTGCGCCAAAACACCCATTTTGGTACAGCCAAGCATAGCTGCGGGAAAAAACAGAGGTAACACTATGGCACCCAAAAAACAGTCAAACGCCCCACGGACCAATGACGAGGCTCTGACCCCGGTCGCTACCTACAGCGCCCGGGGCAACCAGACCATTGTGCGCAAATCCAACGACTTGATCCAGAATGCCATGTACAGCCTGACGCTGAGCCAACAAAAGCTGATGCTGCACATTTTCGCTATGATCAAGCCGTCGGATACCGAGCTGCCGCGGTACGAGATGTCGATTTACGAATTCCTGAAACTTTGCGGCGTGGACCCGCACAATGGCTCGATGTACAAACAGGTCAAGAAAAACATCGAGGATATCGCCAACGCCAAGGTGCAGTGGATCCGGTTGGCCGGTACGCAAAAAATCACGATGTTCCGATGGTTGAGCAGCGCCACCATCGATGAGGGCACCGGCAAGATCGTGCTGACGCTGGACCAATCCTTAAAACCCCACCTGATCCAGCTCAAAGAGTTCTACACGACAATGAACATCACCTACACATTGCCGATGAAGAGCCAGTACAGTATCAAGATCTACGAGCTGTGCAAGAGCTACCAGAACCTCTACCTCGAAAAGAAGAAAAAAGGCGAACCGCTGGTGTGGAGCATCGAGACGCTGAAAAAGCAGGTGGACTGCAACGCGTCCAACTGGGCCCATGTGCGCCGCACCGTGCTGGACAAAGCCAAAAGTGAGATCAACGGCAAGACCGACATCCTCTTCGACTATGCCGTATACGAAAAAGACCGTCAGCGCGTCATCGCCATCTCGGTCACCATCGAGCCGGTGGATAAGCAGGTGGCCGATCAGAAACTAAACGAGATCACCAAACTGCGCAGCAAGCGTCTGCGCAAAAAGACGACCGCCCTGGAAGTGGCTGAGACAGGCACTTTGGACGATGATCCGAACATTCTGACACTGGACTATGTCTCGGTGCCCGAGACGACCATCCCCTACTCCTACGGAGCCACACCCGACCTGATGGCCCAGGAGCTGGGTGTGAAGGCCGAGCTGGATAAGCTGGCCCTGGTGCTGGCCCCCGAGGAGCTGGACGCCGTACATGTCATTATCGACGCGATGGTGCGGATGGCCGGCGCCCCCAGCGACAAGATGATCGACGGCGGCAACGCGGTGTTTTTCCAGACCGTGAACAATGTCATCGACAACTGCAAGGGCCTGCGCCGCTGGTTTGAGGGCGTGGCCAGCCGTTACGCGGCCAAGGTCATTCCCACGGCCCGCACCAAGCGTGCCCCCATGCCCTACCTGTACAAGTCCATCATGAACGACCTAGAAGATTACCGCCTATACGTGGCGGGCATCGGGGTCGAAGAACTGCGGGATGAGGACGCCGAGCCGACCGAGAACCAGGCTCCGCCGGTGCCCGACCTGCTGGAGGCGGATTTCGTTGAGGCCGAGCTCGATGCTGCTCCCGCCCAGCTGACGTCTGAGGACGCCGCCACCAAAAAGGCGATGATTGCCGCGCTGGAAAAATTCAGCGATTACGAGAACCTGAAAGCCCGCCTTTCCGGCGGCCAGCAGGAAGCGCTGGAGGACATCGTGCAGATGACCGCCTATTTCTGCCGCCGCAACGTCAAAGGCAAGGACGACGGCATGATCGAGGGCAAGGCCAACATGCAGTTTGTCGGTTCGCTGAACCGGGTTATCGCCCGTTACGGCGACCTTTCACCGCTGTTTGAGGCGCTGGCCGTGACGATGGACTACGACACCTACTGGAAAGAGCTGATGAAAAATCCCCGGATCAAGAACCCCAAACTGGTGTTCCAGACCGAGATCGAGAAAGCTTTGCTGATGCCCGCCGCCGTGCTGGGCGAGTTCCGCGCCCGCCGCGGCCAGGACCCCCTGGGCGCACCGGTGCGGGATAAAGAGGTGGATTGGCTGAAGGCGTTTGAGGAAGTGTAAGATCACTGATTATACGTTTCTGCCATTTTTAACATCGTATCAGCAAAAATTCCGTATCCTTTTGCGGGTGTGCCCACCAGCACATGGGTAACAGCGCCCACCAGTTTTCCGTCTTGCACCAGCGGCGAACCGCTCATCCCCTGCACGATACCGCCGGTGGCGGAAAGCAGGGCCGGGTCGGTGATGCGCAGGGTAAGGTCGCGATTGGCATCCTGACCGCCGCTGCCCACCCGCTCAATGCGCACGGTGTAGTGTTGGGCGGTGCGGCCCGAGAGGGTCGTCCACAGCTCGGCATCGCCGGTGTGTACCTCGCCCGGCGCGGCGATGGGCAGCATCGTCCCGACATTTTGTGCCGGGGCGGTCCAGCGGCCATACAGGCCGGTGGCATCGTTGCCCGTCACGATGCCGAGAATGTCCGATAAAAATTCCCCGCGCAGTTCCCCGGCTGTGCCGGATGAGGCGCTGCGCACACCGGTGACAGTGACCGGCACGATCTCGCCGGAGAGCAGCGTAAAATCCGCCCCGGTGTCCACATCGGAGATCGGGTGTCCCAGCCCCGCAAAGGTGCCCGCCACCGGGTCCACAAAAGTCAGTGTACCGATCCCGGCGCTGGAATCCCGCACCCACAGCCCGGCTTTATACACCCCCGAGGCATCCGCCCAGGGGGTGAGCTGGGCCGTGTACTCATGCCCGCCGCGGCGGTAGAGGATCGTGACCGCGCTCCCCTGCCCTGTCTGCAGAGCGGCGGATAAGTCGTCGTTGCTGTGCACGGGGCGGCCCGCTGCCGAGATGATGAGGTCTCCCAGCCGCAGGCCGGCTTCTTTGGCGGGATTTTCCCGGCCAGACGCGGAATACCGATCCGCAAAAGCCACCACCAGCGCACCGTCAGAGAACATTTTTACCCCAAAAGGCGTGCCGCAGACCGCCACGCTGCGGGGGCCTGCGGCAGCGGCTGGTTCGATCTGGACAGCCGGATGCGCCTGGCAAAACAGCAGCACAATTGCCAACAGCAGCGCCGCCAGCCCCGCCGCGCCAAAGCGCTGCCGACAAAATTTCCGAGAATTCACGGTCAGTGCCCCCTTTCCCGCTTAGTCTGTGCGGCGCGGAGGCGGATTATTTATACATTCGTCACCCATATGGGCGAGATCAACGACATCGGCGGCATCAGCCTGTCACTGTTTCAGGGCATTGTGATGATCACCCTGCCGCTGCTGCTGGCTGGCCAGACAGTGCTGATGTTTGTATTTGCACGCTATGCCGTGTTTAATATTATAGGCCGGGACTACGACGCTGCGGTGCTTTCCAGCGGTATATGTGGTTTTGACATGGGTGCCACTACCAACGCCATGGCCAACATGCAGGCCCTGTCATGTTCTGGAAGAAATGAACCGACAAGGTCCGGCAGCGCGGCTACTGTGTGGAGCAGGAGAAACTTGTTGTGCCGGAGATCCACACCGGCCGCGCCCACGAGAACACTCCCGCCCCGACGGAAGAAACGAAGCCCGCCGAGGAACCCATCACCTACCATAATGTAGCCATCCCGGAGATACACTTAAAGCGGAAACGTAAACCACGATACAATGTCAAACGCGCCTGGATGATGCTGAAAAACATCGTCCGGACGCGTTTTTTATAAAAAATGCAGTAAGCTGTGTGGTCAAACAATAAAAAAGACGTCAAAACATACGTTCTGACGTCAAATTATATGGTGCGGCTAACAGGACTTGAACACGAATAATACAACGAAGTAACGACAAAATTTTGTCGTTGTACGACGTTTGTACGACAGGTACTTTCTGACAGCAAAAAAGCGGCGGGCCGCCCATTGGGTAGCCCGCCGCTTCTCTTATTCCTCGTTGTCCTTAGTCTGCCGTTCAGCTGCCTTCTTTCCCGCGGCCAGCAGTTTCAGCAGGCCATCAGGGACATCGGCACCCATGTGGGCGGCGTTCTCGGCGATGGAGCCGAGCTCGGTAAAAATGTACCACACCAGCACCACGGGCAAAATCAGGCTTTGGTAAGTAATGCCCAGGCCGGGCAGGTTGGCGACCGCGATGCTGAGCACAGCATCGGTCAGCGCGGCCACAATGACCACGACCAGCATGCCGGCCTTGTGCCAGATGCCAGACCGTGCCACGGCGCTGGACCACTCTCCCCTGCTGGCGGCCGCCGCGCTGCCGGAGAGCCAATCCAGCACCATGCAGGCAGCCCAGGCCACCACCAGCCAGCCCAGCCAGCCGAATGCCGCAGTAAAGGCACCGCAGGCGGCTGCAATCACCGCCTTGACCCACAGGAAAATGTTGTCGTCTTTCATGGTTTACTCCTTTCGTTCACGCTGCCTGCGCGGTGCCCTTGGCACCTACGGCGGACAGCTTGTCCAACACGGCCTTGGCATCGCCCTGGGTGATGGGGCCGACCTCGATGTTCTGATGCGCCATCTCGGCATCGCTGAATTCTGCCCAGTACAGCCGCATGGCCACCAGCTGCAGCTGGATCGCAAGGCTGAACACCGCCATGGCCTGGGCGTTGGTCAGGTTGCTGGCACAGATGGTCTGCAGCGTGGAGGCGGCAGGCTTGTCCTCGACAGGGCGCTCGACCGCGTGTTCACCGGGACCGTAGGTGTAGACGCTGCTGCTGGCGGTGGTGAAGTCGTCATCCAGCCAGGTCAGCGGGTTGGTGCGCTTGCCGCCCAGCAGCACCTCGAAGTGCAGGTGCGCGCCAAAAACGTTGCCGGTGGCACCGCTGTAGCCGATCAGCTGGCCCTCTTTGACCTTTTCTCCCTTGGCAACAATAAACTTGAACAGGTGGGCGTACCGGGTAACGAGGCTCTGCTGCCTGTAGTCGGCGTGGCGGATGTCCACGTAGTTGCCGTAGCTCTGCATGCTGCGCTCGTCGGTGGTGTGGCCGTCCCACAGCTGGGTGGCCGACACCGTGCCGTCCTCTGCCGCGTAGACCGGGCGCACGGCGGTGTTGCCGATCTGGGTGCGCAGGTCGATGCCGTTATGGCTGCGGCCGCTGTTGTAGTGCCAGCCCTGGGTCAAAATGTGCTGATCCAGCGGCCAGCGGAGTAAAACTTCACCATTCGATAATCTCATTTGAAAACTCCTTTTTATGTTCTCAGCCACCAGTTCATCACAACGTCCGAACTGGGCTTTTCTTCTACCAACGCCGTGATGGTCCCGGCCCCGGTGTAGACCAGGCCCGCGTTGATCTTGTCCATCGAATCGGCGAGGATCACATCGGTGGCAAATACGTTGGTCTTGTTGGTCGAGCCGAGGCTCAAGAACATGCTGTTGGCGGTCAGGGTCGGTGCGACCGAGATCTTCTTCGAGGGGTACACGGTCTGCTTGTAGGCAAAGCCCTGGGCTTGCTCATCCGTGGAGGCGGTCGTCCAGCTGTCCACATAAAAGGTGGCGTAATACTCCCAAGGCAGGGCAACGTAGAGGACTTTGTTCTGCACCGGGTTAGCGCTGCTGCCGGACAGCGCGGCATCGACCGTGGTTTTGTTGGCCTCCGATTCAATGCCGCTCAGTTTGGAATACTGGGCCGGGCTCATCAGGCCGTTGTTGTAGGCCGAGGCCAGGCTATAAGTCGTGTCGGAACCCGGAATGCCGAGGCTGGTGATGTCGCTTTTCTGCACAGCAGAAACAGCGATGACGTGCCCCAGGCTGTCCACGGTGATTTTGTACAGGCCGCTGGTCCGGGCGGTATGCGTGGGGTGAGTGTACTTGTTCGCGCCCTCATCGATGCCTTTCAGCTTTGTCACGGCGCTGGGCGGCATCAGGCCTGCGGTCGTTTCCGTGGCCTCGGGAATCGTAACGGACTCACTAGCGGGTGTAACGTAAAGTACATCCTCATCCAGTGTACCGGCCTCTTTCATTGCTTCGTACTCATCCTGAGATACCGCAACAACTAACTTTTTTTCAGGGGTAAAATATAATTGATTGGGGTCGATCTGGTTATTCTTTTTCGCATCTGCATACTGCTCCGCGGTAAGAATGTTCATTGTGAATTCGCCAATCGTTTCTGTAGTCTTTGCCAAAATCTCACCCCTTTACGTAATTGGTATCAGTGCTAAACAAGTTTGCAATGTCACTCTGTTCTACCCAAATACCACTTACTTTTTTGTAGACCTTGGATACATTGACCCAGCTGCCATTTACCTTAGTGCTCAGCACAGGGCCAGAAGATCCGCCGCCAGTGTAGTCTACAGTCAGATCAGCACCGTAAAAACGCAAAGTCTGGCTGTTGTTTACGGATAGATAACCGCGTGTACAGGTAATCAGCAAGATAAGATCGTCCAGGCTCTCACGATCCCACCAGCCGGTATCGCTAAAAGACTGAGCCACTACGGATGTTCCCAAATCAATTTCGCTGCTCAACCCAGCCGTGCCGCAATACAACTGCGCAACGCCTCTCAAAATATACGATGACCCATTCGAGATTCTGGCCTTTATCTTACAAGAGATAGATTTGATTTTGGCGTCGGTCGGAATCTTTGACATATCGAATTTGACTGCCAGCCTAGATACCGCACCACTACCTGTGTTCAGGTTTAGCACCGTAAAGGAGTTACTGCTTGAACTGGTAAGGCCATTTGAAAGCGGATAAGACGCATCTACCGAAATATACGATGAGCGTTGACCATCATATCCTGTAGGAACCAATGTTGCACTCGCCATACATTAGCCCCCAGTCTGCAAATATAAATCGCCATTGCTGCCGGTCGAAGAACTAGGCTCGGAACTACCGGTGTAATACCTCTGGATCACCACAGAACCAGGCACACCGAAAATGGTCTTGCCGCTGATAATGTTCCCACTCACAAGATTGGCATCACCTTTGATTGTCTGTGCACCACTAAGGTACTGGCTTGCTGCAATAGTTTGGTTGCTTGTGCTAGGTGTATAGGTAGCAGCATCTTTCTTCGCAACGCCACTGCCAACATAAGTTTTAGAAATCGCACCGACAGTGACCTTACTCAGCCCATCATAGGTGTCGTCAGGCGTAATTACCTGCTTGCTTTCACTCGGAGTAACAGCTTTTTCTTGCATTTTCGTGGTGCCAGCACCGGCAAAGATACTGACTTTCTTGTCGCCTAAGTAAACGGGCATATTCTCACCACCTGCAAATTTTAATCGTTGTCTGCGCTTCTGGCGTGGCCCAGCTGCCATCGCCTTGCAAGAACTTCTTTTCGTCCCCGGCAGCGGGTGGCGGTACCAGGCCGGATGTGCCCGCGCCCTCGGCGCTGGCCCCGGTGAACACGCCCGGGGGTGTATATTCGCCCTCGATCTGCTCCCCGGCAGCATTGTGGGCGGTCTGCCCGGCCAACAGCGTATCCTTGGTCACGGTGTCCCCGGTCAGGTCCAGCAGGGTCTCACTGCCCAGTACCAACTTGTTCACCGCCATGGCATCAGCCTCCCACCGTCAGGGTCTGGCCGCCGGCGGCGTTGTCCACATAGGTGGCCGGGATGGCCGCTACCGTGACCTGCGACAGGCAGTTGTAGTCGCTGTCTGGCAGGACGGTCTGCTGCTCAAAGGTCGGGGTCACGCTCTTGGCCTGGGGCTTCATGCCCTCGGAGGAGGACATGGAACCTTCCACGCCCAGAATGGTGACACCCTCGCGGATGTTGGCAGGCACCAACTTGGCCTGCTCGGTCTCATCGATGGCGGCGCTGCCGCTGCCATCGTGGAAGCCCATCGGGATGGTGTACTTGCCGTCCTTCTGGGTGATTTTCCCGGCCACCGCCCCGTTGTTGGGCATCGTGCCGGTCATCTTGGCCCCGCGGGCGTAGAACGTCTTGCCGTCCAGCACCTCGGCCACGGCAGCCGTGGCATCTGTGGAATCCACGTCCTTAGTGCTGGTGCCGGTGATGGGTGCGCCGGTCTTATCGTGGGCAGTAATGCCCTTGGCCAGCTTGTCCGGGGTCACGC
>OLSC01002511.1_pt1 | contig 12471 bp, 13 predicted proteins | sample 1672881 | NCBI WGS metagenome assembly OLSC01 (sample SAMEA3136733, study PRJEB25190) | human gut metagenome | biome: human gut; feature: human-associated habitat; material: faeces | place: Austria | collected 2013
CCTGTATTGCATCCGCAACATCTTCATCATTTTTCAGATATGCTGCCGCAACCTTGTACATGCTCTGTACATTCTCATCCATAAGCCGGCAAAAAGCATCTTTATCGCCTTTCTTCGCTTTTCGTATTAAAACCTCATTCATTGTCGTCTCCATTCTCCTATATCAGACCGGTCATCAGGAAATGTTGTATAAAAGCCTTTGTTTATGTGCTTCTACTTATTAGACGTGCAAACTCCCAAAAAGATTGCAATTTTTTTAATTATCTCAGAAAAAAAGCACCCCAAAACTCATAGTCTTGGGATGCTTCTGATTGTTTCTACTATCCAATTATTCAGATATTGTTCAATTCAACCTTATACTCCTCAGATCCAATTCCATCTACAGTATAGTATGCAGCTCTTTTCTCTGCATTCAGGTAAATGTCAATTTTTCCTGCAAGATTTCTATCGGCTGCATCTTTCTTTACAGCTTTCTCAACATCTTTTAATGTTACATTCGTCTCAAAAATCTCAAGTTTTACATTGCCGATTCTAGTTTTAGCCGGTTCTTTTACAGTTTCCTTGATTTCTGCTTCTGGTTCTTTTACAGGAGCTGTCTCTTTCTTCTCTTCAGCCGGAGCATTCATAACTTCTTTCTGTGCAGTTACGGTTACTTTTTCCTGTGCAGTTGTGGTGCTTGTTCCTCTTGTTCTCTTTTTTCTCATGATAATTCCTCCTTAGGAAACCGACTACTACTTCTAATCAATGAACAATGTATCATATTCATTTCTGTTTGTCAATTTTATAACAATATGTAAAAAGCAATAAAGAAATATGAAGCCTCTGTCCATTTCTCTTTATTGCTTCTTTTTACTCATCTTGGAACAATATACGAATTATTTCTTCTACTTCAAGCCAAGGTCGCTTCCGTCTTTGAATATCTGTTCTATACACATCTTGAAGAGCTTCATGTTTTGATTTAAATTTCTTTCTCACTTTTTCCTTTTCTCCAGGAAGAACATACTCTCCACTCCATCCGAAAACCTCTAAATGCAACCTATATAATCCATCCTTTCCAAGCAAAACTATATTGTTTTTCTTTTCCTCAGCAAAAATAACCCCATTTATCATTTTATAATTTTCTTCCATGATTCCCCTTCTCTCCCTATGTATAAAAGCCTCCTTTATATATACGAGAAAAAAATCGAAAAATCACGCAAATTTCAAAAATATATAATATTCTTTATTCTGCTATAAGAAAGCAACCATTTACTGCAAATTCTTTGTTCTGTCCAAAGCTTCTGATAAATAATCCGCCATTAGTTTATACTGATATTTTCGTATTTTGTCTGTGCTATCTTCTTGAAATTTTCTCAGCTTCTCAAGTAAAAATATAATTTGTTCTTTTTCATTCCACAGAATATCTGGTACATAATTCTGAGAATATATTTCTCTCAATGTTCTACGAAATTTTTCTAAATTCTCAAGACTTGCTTCTTTTAATTTTGAAGTAAGAACATTGATATCCATGCCATTTAAGAATACCTCGATTTTCTTTCTGTAATCTTCGGATTCTCTTGGATGCTTCGCCTGCCAGATATAATCATATATCTGTTTTGCCCAATCACTCTCCTGTAAAAAGCTGTTCATATCTCCTTCTGATTTTTCTGCCATGCTCTTCTGCTTCAGGATAATCAAAAAACCATTCCTGTAGCTGTCCTTTTTCCCCAATCTGAAACGGTGGCAATTTGGAGAGTGCATCTCTTACTTTTCCAGTCAAACCATCTACATCTATTTTAAGGATTTCACACATTTTAAGATAATTTTCAAATAATTTTTTCAGGATACTGATATCCATAGTTGAAGCTACACTAACACTATGACATGTACCATCCGATGCTACAAACTGGTTTTCTGGAGATGTAGATGGACAGGTCACAAGATAACTTCTATATGGCATGAGATAACCCAGATAAAATCTCACAGCATTCTCAACAATTGGATATGCCCGATTTCTAAGGAACTCTGTGTCAAGCGTATAGCAATAATGTTCCCACAAGTGTCTGCATAACCAGCCGGAACTCATTGGCCACATAGAATATGAGCATGGATTATCATCTTGACCATAATATCCCACAGGTCCGGAATGTCCCCAGATATCTAGGTTGTGGTGGCTCACCCATCCGGAAAGTCCATAGACCTCCCTGGCTGTCTCCTTTCCATCCTCTGCTGTCCGGCAGATCAGGTCAAAGAGCGGTTCCTGGCATTCGCCCAGGTTGCACCTCTCAACCATCCAGTAATTCATCTCCGTGTTGATATTAACGGTATAATTACTGCTCCAGGGGGCACGCATCCTGTTGTTCCAGATTCCCTGGAGGTTTGCACACTGGCTTCCCGGTCTGGAGGAACAGATCATCAGATATCTGGCATAATGGAACATCATCTCTGCCAAACGGTTTTCCCTGGTGTCGTTCAGTGATAATTCCATACGGTTAAAATATTTATGGTATTCTCCCAGATGTCTTTTCTTCAGTTGTTCATAATCCAGATCTTCCAATACTTCCATACACTCTTTTTCCAGCTCCGGTGTATCTGCATTCCGTCCAAAATCTGTATTTCCTGTAAAATAAACAAATATGTCCTGTTCTCCCTCGATCAGGAGCTTACCATCACAGCATTTCACATTGCCCTGCGGTACAACAACCTTTACAGCCAGTGTAAACCGGATTCCTTTTCCGTCCTCATAAACAACCGGTTCCGGACAGTCATAGTATGGCGGTGCCACATAAGAGGGTGCCCTTCCAGAAAGTAAAACGGTATCTTCACAGTTTTTTATTTTCTCATATCTGATCTCACTTTCCAGTGAAATCTCAAGATGAAGTTTCTGTTCAGGGGCTGCCTGGAAATGGACTGCCAGCAGAGGATCTGCCATGCTCACAAACAGCTCCCTTTTATAACCTGCAGATGCTACTGTTTCCACCGCATGGTTCAAAGAGAGCTGCATGATAATTGTCCACTTTCGGCATGACACAATATACCATCTTTTCGGAGAAAAGCTATTCACACAATGTGACAAATATTATAAATTATTTTTTCTATTTTAGTTAAACTTTTTCTACCTTACTTATTTTTTATCATTTTCTAAGTAAACACTGATTTCTACTCACCTTTTTGATATAACAATAATATTATTCTTAATACAAATTAAGTTTTTTATTATCAATCTTTATCCATTTGTATACAGTATACTTTAATTTTATTCAGTCTAAGACCATATGATAAATTCGACAAAATTCGATATAAAAAATGATTGCACAAACATGAAACAACTGGTATAATGGTAACCAATTTAAGCATATAATTGAGTTGAGTTCGGTAGAAATACATATAATATGTATTGTCTCTACCCTTGGGAGGTATCATAATGATGAGTAAAGAAGAGCTGTTGCGCCAAAACCTTGAAAATGATGCGTGTGCAGTTTCAAATCTAATAGCGCCAAAAAAAGAAGTAACGATATCTTTGGATGAGGAATGCAGTAAAGAAACCATATTAATATCTTCTGCTTTTAACATGTTAATAGGTTAATTATTTCTTTATAAATGAACAAATCTGAATTTTACTTTAAAGAAATATCCGCATTCTTGGGTTGTTTCGTATGATGTAAAATTCAGATTTGTTCATTTTTTTTGAAAAATTCATTATATAGGAGTTAGAAATGTCAGATAAAAAAGTAAGTTTTGAAGGCTTAACACTTACTTTAAAAAAACGAAAGTTATGTGTTAAAGGAGAAGGTCAAAACTGTGGACTTTCCTCAAATGAATATTTAGTATTAGGACATTTTGATCAAATGTCTATTTCTCATATTGATTCTTGGCTAAAATGGGCACCATATCATATGGATCCTGTATCGCTTCAAGATGAATATGTTGATAAATATAGTATCAAAGCATATTATCCAGATTTAAACTCTAGACAACGTTATGAACGTATAGGATTAAATTATTCTGTATGGGATAATGATGATAAACAATATCCTTTTGTAGTTGCTTCTGTAATCAACGTATCTGATGAGTTCGCTAGGAAGGCTTCCGCAGTTTCCAATAATAGCTGCGATATTTTAGTAGATTTAATCCATGAGTCCATTCATACAATAACTTCTTCCAAAATTAGTAATATGCATATCGCGATTTTTCCTACCATTGGATATTCAGACTTTCTTCTTCTGTTCGAATCTAATGACTTAAAAACTATTCTTCGCATAATAGAGCAGTTAAAAATGAAGGGAAACTCTGTATCGCCGTATGTGTCAAATGCATATACTTTTATTGGCTTTTGCAACCACGGTCTCTCATCTCTTTCTGACGAAATTTCGAAAGATATCGAACTTACAATTCGATTTTCTTTGCAAGAGGGAATTTCTGTCTCAGCATTTCAAAAAGAGTTAGATAAAACCCTCGGTTCCTATATACAAAAAACATATAAAGTTTTAGGTAACTCCGATTTAATGATTGTTAGCAATTCCAACCTACGTTATTTATTGCCTCTGTACTTTTATACCAAAGAACCTGGTGCTTTTCATCCTAGCCATAATAATTTCAATTTCATCCGAAGCATGCAGTCTGAAATATGCATCATAACAACCCAAGATGATGATATACCTATGGCTTCCTACACAAACGCTTCAGTAAATGACAGTGTTTCTGCCTATAAAACTGATTTTATCAAAAATCTTGAGCAATTAGATGCGTTTATGCATAAGTATCGCATGCCTGGTCGTATTGTTTATGGTTTAGAAATTGTTATGAAACGATACCTTCAATTAATCCAGTCACATCATTGTTTTGATATGCAACAAATTCTTGGAAATGCATTTCAGCATCTTGAAAAATGCGTGTCACAAAATATAACCGTAATATCGTCTTTAGATTCTATTTCTAGTACTAACACATGGTATTATGATCTTATGCCTATGCTTAAGGCATTAAATCTTTTTAGAGAAAAAGTTGGTGACTACCTTGCTGATATGCAAAGATCTGACAGTTTATTTTTAGAAGGGCGTTCTCTTTCACATCCCTCAGTGGGTTCAGCTACCAAGCTTCTATTCTTTTATAATAGCTACATTAATCAAATAAAAGGAATTATTGATCCTACTGAAAAGGACAGATATAGTTTTGTTGTTATGAGTGGAGGAACTGATCAAACGCAAGCAATCGACTTATTTTCTCACCTTGATCCTTCCGACCCCCAAACTCCGTCTATAATTTTAATAACTATACCTGAGTCTAGTCTATATGATGTTAAAAGCAGTCTATTCCATATGTTACATGAACTTCTTCATTTTTGTGGAAAGCGCAACCGCAAAGAACGTTTAAATTATACAGTTGATGCATTATGTAACTATACTGCAATCTTGTTTTCAAAATTTTTGAAAGAAGATCAGCTTAGATTTATCAACTTTAATCTTGAACAATGCTATGCTTATTTAACATCAGAAACTAAAAATTCTCTTCACAGAGATGTTACATTCGAAGTTAATAAATATACTAATAATTTACGTCAACAAATCAGTCATGAATTTAAGCAGTGCATTCAAGAGAAATTAAATGACAATACAGAAAAGTTGTGTTTTTATGGAAAATTTATATACGCACAGCTTGAACAACTAATTGAGGAAATTTTAACTGAACCAACTAAAGATTTTGAACATTTTCTAAACAATATATACGCTGCATATCGTTTGGACTTATTACAGGCACTTACCAAAATTTTTTCAAAGTACGGCATTCCCTACTCTGGAATCCATCTTATCATTGAGCAGTTAAAAGCGCATAATAAAATATTACAAACTAATGCAAATCATCCAGAATGTCATGAAACCAAACTTATTTCTTGCATTATTAATCTTTATCTCGGTAAAGAAGTTGCCAATTTCAATGAAACAATCCAGTTGGATTCTGTAGATACTCAAACAAATTTAAAATCTATTTTGTATGTTTTGAAAGATCTATTTAAAGAATGCTATGCTGATTGTATGGCTGGAAAAATCATGAACATTCAACAAGAAGAATTCATCTTTAGCTTTCTCACTGAAGCTAGAAATGAAATGGATGCATTTCCTACAGATGTTACAAATCGATTACGGATGGTGATTAATTTTCGATATTTATTTTCTGTGCAAGAAAATAATTTATCTTTAAATTTCACTTCAATGAATCATCAAATCGAAAAGTTAAAAGAAAAAGGAACCTGTTATGTAAAAGGAACCCAGATTGAACAATGGTTAAAGCAATTACTAGACACTTCCGAACAACAGACTGTTATTTCATCTATTATAACTCCTGTTATAAATTATATAGACAGTTGCCAAAGTTTCTGGAAAAATGATGTTCTCATCCAGAAACAGCTGCATGATCTTGAACCTTTACATACTTGTTCTGAAATGAAAGACATGAATGATACCTACAAATTCTTATCTCAAGTCATGAATAGTTGGCTTAATTATGCAAAATTTCAGGAGTAATTATGTTAAAAATAGAAGAACTATTAGGAAAAAATATTTCCGAATATAACTCTCAAAATTTAAATGATTTAAAAAAAAGAGTTCAAGAAAATAAAACATCTTGGATTTTGGGTGCTGGAATTAGCAAGAGCATCGGACTTCCATTATGGGGTGAATGTTTGTTAAGCATGTGGGGACGTATTCTATTACTTGAGAAAGTCAACAATGATTCAAACGCCTATCACCGTACACTTATTGATTTAAAAAAGGAAATATGTGGAAATTCCACTTTTCTAGAAAAAGTTAATGAAATTGTAAATGGCAGTCAAACAACTCAAATACTAAATGGTGTCAATACATTAGAAGCTGCTGAATATATTAAAAACTTTGTAAAAGAAACTATTCCCAAAAAGAATGATACCACAACAGATTTTATTCAAGAATCTTTTCAAATGGGATATTTCAGTTTAATAAAGGATTCCTTCCAACTTAATAAATCTGCTGATGAAATATATTCAAAAATGAAGGGACAGGTTATAGATATCTTAGCTACATATTTTACAAAACTTGCAAATGATAAAAAGAAGGTTACTGTTATCACATATAATTTTGATGATTTACTTGAATTTGCTTTAGAAAAGTCTGGGCTTAATGCTTTCGATTGCCATGTGAAAAACCCTGGTACTTCAAAAGTTTTGGAAGCAGAAACTGGTGTCCATATCTATCATCCGCATGGAACCCTTTCTGTAGTTCCCAATTCTTTTTCAGAAGAATCCTACAAATTAGTCTTAGCAGAAAGTGATTATGAAGATTTAGAAAGCAAATCCTATATTTGGCAAAATTCTATACAAGCCAAATCCTTGCATAATTCATCTTGCGTTTTTATTGGATTTTCTGGTGAAGATTATAATTTTCGACGTATTTTAAAAAACATGGAAAACGGTGACGCTTGCCAAAATAACAAACATTATATGTTTATTTCCATAGAATCTTTTGTAAAACGATTGTTTAAAACTCAAATAGAAAAACAGCTTCTTGGAGACATACCACGAACAGAAAAAGAGCGAGAAGAATTTTTAAATAATATAAGTAAAGCGGATTTTGATGGAGCATTAAAAACAATATTATCCAACCAAGACATGATCTACGAACGTACTCTTATGATTAAACGACTTTATGCTCAATATCTTTATTGGAAAAATCGCAACATTATTCCCATATGGGTAACTCGTGATGAATTACCCATCATGTTAAACCAATTGTTAGAATAGCAGTTCGTTTTACGATTGAGTCGACCAACCACAATATCACACCCGACACTTATATCTGATTTTGATATTTTTATGCAGCAAAACGAAGAACTTTTTTCCTGTTCCCTTCCATATTTCCCATATGCTGTGCACAGCTTCCAACCGCCTTTTAATGATCATTTTTATCTTTCCACTGTTTTTATAAAGTGTCTGAATATTCCTGTGCGGTAACACCCCGCAAATCCGGACAGACGGTAAACCGTCTGTCCGGTAATGTAGGAACCGCTTATGCAAGTTTACTCGCGTAACATTTGTAAACGTCAAATCATCCGCCTACTTATAATGTAACGCCGCTCATCAGCGATGCGGTTTTCTGCATTCATCCGGAAGTTCTTCCGACCAAGGCATCAGATCATTCAGCTCTGTGAGGATATGCTAAAAATAATAGTACGGACGCAAGAATCTTCAGTTCCCTCATATATAATTCCATAATCATCCATGTAAACTCTAATCCAAAGTCCTTCTTCTTTAGCTCTTAGCGATTCTAACATATTTTCATAAACTTATCTATAAATATTTTCATTTAACTGAGAATATTTAATTGCTCGCTCCATCAATTCTTTTCGATTAGGGAAATTATAAGGTGCAGCTTTTTTTCCCCCAGCAAAAGGAGTAGGATTTTTTCTATAATAGTCTATTGTTTCTGGAAATGTTCCTAAATATATTCCTTCTGTATCTTCATCAATATTTTGGATTGCATATTCCTGTAAAGATTTCAATTCATCATCTTTTATCTCGATTCCGCATAATACTACCAACTCATGTGTTGCATCATTTTGATACCCCCCAAATATAACTATATCTTTTTTATCAATTTTCCCCCCTAATTCTTCAGTAAATTCCTTCTGAAAATTTTCTTTAAATTCTAATTCTCTGAAACATTCTTTATTGGGATCCCATATAGTTGGCAAATGTCCACCTGCTCCTAATAACTCTATAACAGGTCTTTCATGAGAGCCATCCCACCCCGCAACTCTTCTATTAAAAACGCATAATACATCCCCGTCCTTAACTTTCTCGATATCTTTGCAGAAGGGTAGCCAAAATTTATCAAATTCATGTTTTCCATATCTATTTGCTTGTATTTCACTTTTTATCCAGTTTATTGTTTTTGAGGATACTTTTGTAAATAATATTCCCTGTGTATTTAGATGCCACGGTATATCTTTCGAACTCTCCGCAAACATAAGTGGGGTTAATACATTCGTTTTTTTGTATTTAATATCAAGTGCATTTTCTATTTTTATTATACGAATTAAATCTCGTATCTTTTTATACCATTTTTGCCCCAACCCATTAGTTTCAACCAAGTCATCTCTACGATATTTAAAGCTTGCTTTGTCTGAAAATAATAGCACATCTCTGCCTAAATATCTTTCAGCATCTTCCATCTTTAAAATTTGTGGAATACTATGCAGATACTCATTTGCTGTTCCCATTATAATTTCCTCCTTATTCAAAATCAAACAAACTCAAAGCCCACGCCATATATGCTGTCGGAAACGTATATATTCCTTTACTATTTGTTTCCATATCTCTAGGTGTATAGTAGCATTCCTGATTATTTCCGTTTACAAATACCAATCTTTTTTTACATATATTTTTTAAACATTTAATAAAATAATTCATTCTTACTAAGTTTAAATCTCCATTTTTATATGCATTTACTAAAGCTTCTGATACAAATGCAATCGTTACATGGGTCCAAGGCACTTTTTTTACACCTTGACTTTTTGTTTCAAGACCGCGTAAAACTTCCAATTCACATTCTATTCCCTTATAGCAAAACATTTTATAAACATAATTCACTGCTATTTTAACATTATATATTTTTCTTATTTCTATTTGAGATTGCTTCGGCAAACTATAAAATACTGCTACTGACATCGCTGTTGTACACAGTCTTGGTGAATCTCCCAAACCATACCCAAATAATGAATTGTTAGAACTTTCATAAATTCGCCGTAGCATACTATTAAAATTTTTATTCTGGGCAATTGTATATTCATTCAATGCTCGAATTGCCCAAAATGTATTGGCTATACTACAGTCTGCTTTATCTGCTTTTTCGAGAAAAACTCCCCACCCATTCTTACATCTCACATTCCATAAAATATTGGCAATATCATTGAATTTTTTTCAAATATTAACATTTTTTTATTTGTTTTTCTTTCTAAAGCAAAAATATATAGTATCATAGATGTACAAACTACTGTTTCATGCTTCAATGATTTACTCACAAGACCTCTATTGGTAACGCTATTCAATACTGATATTAAAGCTTCTTCATAATCAGATTTATATCTCTGATCTAAATTTGTTTTTTTCATTGCCAATAAGCCTTCACAGGTGTTTGCATTTTGACACTCTTCGGCGGTATCAATTACTCCCCAATGCATCTTAATATTTTTTAACCATGTTACGCATTGTATTGCATAACTATTAAACTGATTCGAAATACGTTTATAATGCCCTAAATAACACCAAATTAATAATCCAACATGAATAATTATAGGCGAAATCAACCAGTAATTTAAAAAACATAAAAATCCCATCGGTGTTACATATGATAAAAAAAGTATCCAAAAATCATCTGTATTAAATACATTATTTTTATATAAGCTATAACTAATAATTCCCTCTAAAAAAGTTAAAAAGATTGTCAAAATTACTTTTCCCTGCTTAGTCTCTTCCATAGTATTTTCTCCTCCTTTCCATTTAAGATTCTATTCTTCATAACAAAAGAAGGCACAATCATTAAATATAAATGTGCCTCCTTTCCCTATTTTTCTCTTTCAGTTTTAATCTTTTCAATACTTTCAATAAACTTATCTCTAATTCTGTCCCAACGTTGTTCTTCTATATTTTCTAAATCAAACCACTCTGCCATCTGTTTTCTCACATCTGTCAGACTATATCTCATATCTTTTTCTTTATCAAGCTTTATTGCAATTTTATTTGGATTAATTGCTCCTTCTATTTTTTTGAATTCAAAATCTGGAAGTAAAATACTTCTATATTCTTTTTTCAGGACCCACGTCGCTCCCATCTCATTAAGACAAGGAACACTAGCATAATAATTATCCGAAAGCATAAATAACACTATTAAATTATTTTCATCATTATTAAATTCACTTGATAAATAATCAAATATATCTTCTCCCCATTTAATCTTATATCCTTCTACCGAACTGCAGAATATACTGTCCGTTGGCACACCGATTGATTCAAAAAAGTCAATAAACGCTTTAATGTATTCTACATCCTTTGACGAATGACTAATAAACAGCCGATTTTTCTTCTTATCCACAATTTGTTCTCCTTTTAACTTCTCATTTTTGTTTGATCGAAAATCGATTACCTTCCTGCTACTAATTTCCTGCCCCTTTTCAACAGTACTCAATTCTTTTCTATAGTTTTCTCTTACATATTCAAAAAAAGAATCTTTATCCAACATATATCGTATTGTTGCACTTTGACAAATCGTCTCAACATCTAATACACAACCGCAAAAATTACAAAAAATATTTTTTTCAATTTCGTCTTCTTCTATTGTTCCTGTTTCATTACATTTGGGGCATATAAATGAATATTTATATTGTACTATATGCTCATCATGTAATATTTTTATTAAATCATGAACTGTCTCTATAGATATGCCTAATTTTTGCGACAATATAGTGCCTGTTAAATTTTCACATTGCCGCAATGTTGTTTTCATTATAAACAGAATCAGCAATTGCATTTTCTCCGGACTCATACTTTTTATACAACTCCCATATTTTATTAAAATCATCCGCAGTATAATATCTATTATTTAATACATGAATATTTAAATATCTTCGATCCGATGCATCGTATTTAACAGATAACAATCCTCTCTTTTTTGTGAATGTAACAACTATAGCAACTATACTTTCCACCAAATCCAATGAATTGCGAACACACATAAATGTCTTAGCATCAAATATACATTTAACCCCTTTTTCACTGGTTAAGGATGCTGTTAAATTATCTCTATCATTAAATCGAATTCTAGATATATATTTATCTGTATTTTCCAATAAATCTTTTATGCTATGATCTTTTAGATAATCATATAAAGCTACTTGTTGTAATAATTTGTACATTTCTTCTTTTACATCTATGACTTCTGTGTTCATAGCAATTTTATTTCCCTGATTTTCTATATTTTGAAGTCTTATTCCAAACAATAAGTCATTTACCAACTGAGGAATTTCTATCTTTTTATTTTCGATTTCATTAATATTCGGCAGTTTTCTAAAAAAATCATCAAACAATGCTTTACTCATTTTATACAGCACAGCCTGAGAGTTGGATTCCAAAGCTTGCGTATCAAATTGCAAGTCTTTCTGAAGTTTTCTAAAAATATCGTCTATTTGATCTATTGGTGTATTATTTTCTTCTCCCTCTTCTCTGTTCCACACCTTTATCGATAATATTTTATTTTTTACATCTACAGAAACTGGTAAATATGAGTAAATAAATTTCTGTGTTTCTTCAGAACTTCGTGTATACATTTTATACACAAAAAGGATGTCAACCTTATTTACTATTTTTTCCGAATTTCTATTTTACATGAAGAATATGCTGCCTTGCCTCATCTGGAACGATATCTAATAAATATGTTTCCTTAGAAGAAATTTTTTCAAGAAACTCAT
>OLSC01002512.1_pt1 | contig 12471 bp, 9 predicted proteins | sample 1672881 | NCBI WGS metagenome assembly OLSC01 (sample SAMEA3136733, study PRJEB25190) | human gut metagenome | biome: human gut; feature: human-associated habitat; material: faeces | place: Austria | collected 2013
ATAAACCACACGCACCTCAAACGTGCGCGTCTGCCAGTTCCGCCACCCTCGCATACCGTATTGTTTTCGCAGCCCTGAAATCTCTGAGGTGAAAGACCGTGATGCGGACTGCTTGAATATATTACCACGTTCCCGGCAGATAGTCAAGCGCTTTTTCTCTTTTTAAATGAAATTTTTGGGCCGTCATTTCTTAAGAATATGTTGGTTGAAATGCATGGATGGGTGTGATATTATAAAACTAACTATCTCTGCTCAGTTGTTTTGGCAGCAGGGAAGAAGATGATAAGGATACGGCGGAAATGCATTTCTGCGCAGGGTGCAGACCGACCGGTTTTTTGAAAGGAATTTGAGTGGACGCAGGAATGAACGAGAAAAAAGAAAATGTTATTGTAAACGGTTTTTTCTGGCGCTTTGCAGAGCGGTGCGGTGTGCAGCTGATCTCAGCGGTGGTGTCCATCCTTCTGGCGCGCATCCTTACACCCGATGATTACGGCAAGGTGGCACTGGTGACGGTGTTCAACAATATCATGTATGTCCTGCTGGACTGCGGCATTGGCACCGCGCTGGTGCAGAAGAAGGAAGTGGACGAGCTGGATTACTCGTCGGCGTTCTTTTTCAGCATTGTGATCAGCTTTGTGCTGTATGGGGGAATGTTCGTGGCGGCACCGTATCTGGCTGCTTTCTACAATGACCCCAGCATGACCCCGATCTTTCGCGGCATCAGCCTGACAGTGGCGGTCTGCGGCATCAAAACGATCCAGCAGGCGCATGTGACCCGGAACATGAAGTTCCAGTATTTTTTCTATTCCGCCTTTGCGGGCGCGATCGTATCCACGGTCCTGGGCCTGGGCCTTGCCTATATGGGCTTTGGAGTCTGGGCGCTGGTGGTGCAGCAGGTATCCAATATCACGGTGGACACGCTGGTGCTGTGGAAGCTGTCCTCCTGGCGGCCTAAGATGGAGTTTTCGTGGCAGCACCTGAAAGGGCTGCTCTCTTATGGCTGGAAGCTGCTGGCCTCGTCGCTGAGCAGCGTCATCTACAACAACCTGCGCAGCCTGATCATCGGCAAGATGTACACCTCGGCGGATCTGGCGTATTACAATCAGGGCGATAACCTGACTTATAATATCGCGTCAAGCGTGGATACTTCCATTGAGAGCGTTTTGTTCCCGGTCATGTCCTCACTGCAGGATGACCGTGCGCAGGTCAAGAACATGACCCGCCGCTCCATCAAGACCTGTACCTATATTATTGCGCCGGTGATGATGAGCACTGCGTTCTGTGCCGAACCGCTGGTGCGCCTGATCCTCACCGAGAAGTGGCTGCCCTGTGTGCTGTTCCTCAGGGTGTTCTGTCTGGGGTATGTGTGCTGGCCGATCATCACGGCAAACCTGAATGCAGCCAAGGCGGTGGGCCGCAGCGATCTTTACCTGAAATGTCAGCTTTTGAACGAAGGGGTGTGCATCCTTCTTCTGCTGGCAACATTCCGTGTCAGCGTCGAGGCCATTGCATATGGTATGCTGATCACGAATGTTGTGACCCAGATCCTGGATGCACAGCTCAACAAAAAGCTGATCGGCTATGGCTATCTGGAACAGATGCGTGATATCCTGCCGACCCTGCTGCTGGCAGCGGGCGCGGGCCTGTGCATGTATCTGGTCATTTTCCTGCACCTGCCGGATCTGCTGACGGTGATCATTCAGGTGGTGGTTGGTCTGGGCATTTATCTGACAGGCTCTGCCATTCTGGAATTGGACACCTTTGAATATTTCAAGGATGTGCTGGCTCCGTCCATCCGGCAGAAGCTGAAACGCTGAAACCGGCATTTTGAATCGTGTAAAAATCCGTCGGGCGGGTGATGTCCGACGGATTTTTGTTCTTTTTGTCTAAAGTATACAAGAAGAAACATTAAAAACCGGCAAAGCGACCATTGAAAAAACGCAACTGATATACTAGAATATAAGTACAAGAGCGCGGCACACGGCTGCGCGGAAAATGCAAAGCAGAAACTATAAAACAGGAGGATTTTCCTATGCCTATGAAAATGGGTTGGCGCTGGTATGGCGAGGGCAACGATCCCATCAGCCTGAGCGACATCAAGCAGATCCCCGGCGTGACCAGCATCGTCTGGGCGTTGCACGACAAGATGCCCGGCGAGATCTGGGAGATCGACGAGATCCAGAAGGTAGCCGATCAGATCCACGCCTACGGCTTCGACATGGACGTGGTCGAGTCGGTCAACGTCCACGATGACATCAAGATCGGCCTGCCCACCCGCGACAAGTACATCGAGAACTACAAGCAGTGCATCCGCAACCTGTCCAAGTTCGGTGTCAAGGTCATCTGCTACAACTTCATGCCGGTGTTCGACTGGACCCGTACCGATCTGTTCCACCCCGTGGGCGACGGCTCCACTGCACTGTTCTATGAGAAGGACAAGATCAAGGGCGATTACAAGGCTATGGCTGAGTACATCATGTCCTTCACTGAGAAGTATAACATGACCTTCCCCGGCTGGGAGCCGGAGCGCATGGCAAAGCTGGACGAGCTGTTCAAGGCTTACGCCCCTGTCACCAAGGAAAAGCTGTGGGAAAACCTGAAGTACTTCCTGGAAGCACTGATGCCCACCTGCCATGAGTGCGGCATCAAAATGGCTATCCATCAGGATGATCCCCCTTGGGATATCTTCGGCCTGCCCCGTCTGCTGGTGGATGCCCAGAGCATCGACCGCTTCCTGAGCATGGTGGATGATCCGTACAACTGCCTGACCCTGTGCACCGGCAGCCTGAACGCAAACCCCAACAACAACTGTGCCGAGATCGTGCGCAAGCACTGCGACCGCATTGCCTTTGGTCACATCCGCAACATCCACCACTTCCCCAACGGCGACTTCTCCGAGGCTGCTCACCGCGACTGCTGCGGCGAGACCGGCATCATCGAGATCCTGCGCGCCTACCATGACTGCGGCTACGAGGGCTATATCCGCCCCGACCACGGCCGTCAGCTGTGGGAGGAAGGCCCCGGCAACTGCCGCCCCGGTTACGGCAAGTATGACCGTGCTCTGGGCGTTCAGTACATGCTGGGTGTCTGGGATCTGCTGGATCGTCTGGATGAAGAGAAAAAGAAGGGCTGATAAATATGAAGCTGTCTGAGATCAAAAACGGCAATCTGTCCGCCGAGTGGGCAGAGAAGGGCTATGAGCTGCCCAAATTCGATATCGAGGCTGTCAAGGCCAAGACCCACGCCGAACCCACCTGGGTGCACTTCGGCGCAGGCAATATCTTCCGTGCATTCCCGGCTGCCATCCTGAACGATGCGCTGAACACCGGCAAGTATGACCGCGGTGTCATCGTGGCCGAGAGCTTTGACTACGAGATCATCGACAAGGCTTATCGTCCCTACGACAATATGAGCCTGCTGGTCTGCCTGAAGTCCACAGGCGAGATCGAGAAGAAGGTGGTGGCTTCCGTTACCGAGAGCCTGAAGGCTGACTACTCCTTCGGCGAGGACTGGGCACGTCTGGTGGAGATCTTCCAGAACCCCAGCCTGCAGATGATCTCCTTCACCATCACTGAGAAGGGCTACGGCGTTGCTCCTGCTGATCTGGAGCGCGGCCTGACCCCCGTGCTGGCCATGGGCAAGGTCACTGCTCTGCTGTACGAGCGCTTCAAGGCCGGCAAGCTGCCCCTGACCGTCCAGAGCATGGATAACTGCTCCCACAACGGCGATAAGGTCAAGAACGCTGTCCACGCCTATGCTGCCAAGTGGGTGGAGCAGGGTCTGGTGCCCGCCGAGTTCCTGGCCTATGTGCAGGACGAGACCAAGATCACCTTCCCGTGGAGCATGATCGACAAGATCACCCCGCGCCCGGATGCCAAGGTCCAGCAGATGCTGGCCGACGACGGCTTTGAGGACAACTACACCATCGTCACCGAGAAGCACACCTTTACCGCTCCCTTCGTCAACGCCGAGGAGACCCAGTACCTGTGCATCGAGGATCACTACACCAATGGCCGTCCTCCGCTGGAGCTGGGCGGTGTGCTGTACTGCGGCCGCGAGACCGTGGACAAGATCGAGAAGATGAAGGTGTGCACCTGCCTGAACCCGCTGCACACTGCCATGTCCATCTATGGCTGCATGCTGGGTTACACCCTCATCTCCGCCGAGATGGCCGATGAAGACCTGCGTGCCTTCATCCAGAAGATCGGCTATATCGAGGCGATGCCTGTGGTCGTTGATCCCGGCGTGCTGAACCCCTATGAGTTCATCGGCGCTGTCATCAACCGCCGCCTGCCCAACCCCTTCATGCCGGATGCTCCCCAGCGTATCGCTACCGATACCTCCCAGAAGCTGGCCATCCGCTTTGGTGAGACCATCAAGGCCTACGAGGCACGCGGTCTGGACAAGAGCAACCTGATCCTGATCCCGCTGGTGCTGGCAGGCTACGCCCGCTACCTGAAGGGCATCGATGACAATGGTCAGGCCTTTGAGCCTTCCACCGATCCGCTGCTGGCTGAGCTGCAGGCCATCGTGGCTCCGCTGGAGGTCAAGGAAGGCGAGCAGGACTTCAGCTGCCTGAAGAAGCTGTACAGCCGTGTTGACGTGTTCGGCGTGGATCTGTATGCCGTTGGTCTGGGCGAGAAGATCGAGGCAATGGCCAAGGAGCTGTTTGCAGGCCCCGGCGCTGTGCGCAAGACCCTGCACAAGTATACGCTGGCCCGCTGATCGGCTGACGCAATAACATAAGCTATCTTCGTACCCACGCTGCGCTTTGCTTTGCCGCAGCGTGGGTCTTTATAAAAGAAAAGAACTGCTGAACGAAATGTCAGCAGTTCTTTTTTGCGTGTGCATATTTTTTGGGCTTAACCTTTTCTGCAGTCGTGCAGCTTTTCTTTGGGCAGGATGCCGGTCAAAAACTTCCACACCACTTCCATGCGGTCGTTCAGTAAGTAAGCTTTCTCTTTTTCTACGTAGAGGTACACCGCATTGTCCGTGCGGTAGGCGCAGTAAAAGCTGTCCCATGCGTGGCGGCTGGTGGGTTCGGGCTTGTCCTGCTGGCCGTACATCCACACAGCAATGCCGGTGTCGGCCAGCTCCACACGGTAGAAGGCACGCGGCAGGTGCATCTGTTTGATCTGCCGGGAAACGCTGCGGAAGAACGAGTAAAAGTAGCTCACCGGCAGGCCGATGCCCACAATGGCAAGCACAGCAGCCAGCAGCCCGGCACCCGGGCGCTTGCCCAGCTGCGAAAGGCAGACGGCGGCAAAAGCCAGCATGATGGCGGCAAAAACAGCGGGACGCAGCCATGCTTTGCGGTGATGGAATGCATCGAACACGGCAAAATCGCGGAAGCCCTGCTCACCCATGGTGGTGGAAACGGAGATGGTCTGGGACATAAAGTCGCCTCCTTTGTATTTACAGGCATCGTACCACAATTGCGCGGTTTAGGCAAGAGAAAAACATGCAAACCTTGCCAATCCGGCCCAAAGCGTGGTACAATAAATCGTTACCAAACGAAAGGAGGCGGCAGGTTTTGCAGCACCGCAAGCGGCAGATCACCCTCAAGCAGCGCATGGGCTTGTGTCTGGCAGCATTTTTTGCGGCCTTTGCCATGCAGCTCACGCTCAATGGCTACCAGTCCAGAGCAGTGCAGGCAGTACAGGACGCGCAGATGGGCTGCTTCAACGCCATCAGCCGCTTTCAGGGCGGTGTGGAAAGCTCTATTTCCGTGCTGGAGAACTACCGCTGGGAGAACAGCGAGCCGGAGGAGATCATTGACCGGCTGCAGTCGGCATCTTCCACCTGCAACGCATGGCTCTGGCGCATCGGTACCAGCCTGAACAGTCTGGAAAGCGTCAGCGATGAGCAGCGGGTGCTCTACAGCGCAGTGGATACGGTCTATCAGACCTACACCGGCCTGCTGGATGAGCTGGAAAACGACCTGCTCAGCGGCAACGATGCCGCAGCTTCCCAGCTGTATTATGCAAAGGTGGTGCCCTGCGGCGATTACCTGAGCCAGTACACCCTGCAATTGCTGGAAACCGCCATTCAGGATTCCCAGACCACCTACACCACCATCTCGGCCCTGAACGAGCGCATCACCATGCTGCAGACGGTGGTGGTGGCGCTGTGCGTGGCGCTGGGCTGCGTTACCGGTTTGATGGTCATGCGTCTGCTCACGCCGGTGCAGCAGATGATCGCAGCCTCCCGCGCCATTGGCAAAAGTGAGTTCGACACCCCGGACATCCCGCTGCCCAAGCAGCCGGAGATCGCTCAGCTGGCCGAGTCCTTCAACATCATGAAGCACTCCATGGCCCAGCAGGTGACCACCCTGCAGGAGAAAAACGAGATCGAGCGGGAGCTGCACCGCCAGAAGACCGAAGCACTGGAGCTGCAGAACCGCATGGAGCGCAGCCGGCTGCAGCAGCTGCGCAGCCAGATCGACCCGCACTTTCTGTTCAATACCCTGAATGTGATCCAGCAGACCGCCGGCACCGAGACGGCCTACCGTACGCAGGCGCTTATCATGGCGCTTTCGCACCTGCTGCGCTACAGCCTGATGAGCAACGATGAACAGGTGCCGCTCTCCCGTGAGGTGCGCATCGTGGATGAATATTACTCCATCTACCATGTCCGCTTTGGTGAGCGGGTGCGTATGGAGTGGCGCATTTCCGATTCGCTGGATCTTACCGAGACCATGGTGCCGTCCTTTATTTTACAGCCCATCGTGGAAAATGCCTTCAAGCACGGCATCTGCCCCAAAGAGGAGGGCGGTGTGGTGCGCATCCGCGTGAACCCTCTGCGGGAGAAGGGACTGCTGTGCATCCGCGTGGTGGATAACGGCGTGGGCATCCAGCTGGATCAATTACGACAGCTGCGCGGGGCGCTCAGCCAGCCCGGTGAGCGCTGGGAGCATATCGGCATTTATAATGTTGCGGCCCGCCTGCGTCTGCTGGATCGGAACAGCCGCTTTGTGATACGGTCCCATCCGGGACGCGGTACGGCGGTGGTGCTGTATCTGCCATTGGTGGAGAATGAGGAGGAGTTTGAGGAATGATTCGTCTGTTGATCGCGGATGATGAAGCACTGGAACGGGAAACGCTGGCGGACATCGTGGCCCGCCGCTTTGAGCACGAAGTGACCATCGAGACTGCCGAGAACGGCCGCAAGGCAGCGGATACGGCGGTGCTGTGGGGCGCAGACCTGATCCTGATGGACATTGAGATGCCCGGTATGAACGGTCTGGATGCAGCCCGCGCCGTGCTGGAACAGCGCCCGGAGTGCAAGGTGATCTTTGTTACGGCCTACAGTCTGTTCCAGTACGCCCACGAGGCCATGCATCTGGGTGCCTGCGATTATCTGCTCAAGCCGGTGAACCCGGACGAAGTGGAAGCTTCCATCCGCAAGGCCATCCGTCAGATCGAGGCGGGCCGCCGCCTTGCAGAGCTGGCTCCGGTGGAACCGGAGCCGGAAGCTGACCCGGAGAGCGATGCCGCCGAAGCAGGGGAGAACGACCGCAATGCACTGGTCATGGCCCATGTGCGCAAGTATATGGAGGATAACTATATGTTCGACCTCTCGCTGGACAGTGTGAGCGAGATCCTGCATATCAGCCCGGCGTATCTCTCGGCACAGTTCAAGAAGTACCAGAAGATGAACTTTCTGGACTGCCTGACCGAACTGCGTATCAACGCTGCCAAGGAGCTGCTCACCGACCCGTTCCGTTCGGCAGCAGAGGTGGCTTCCATGGTGGGCTACGAGGATTCCAGCTATTTTGCCCGCACCTTTAAAAAACGCACCGGCATGACCCCCACCCAGTACCGCAGGGAAGCGGCCAAGGCTGCACGGGAGGCCCGCCTGTGACCCGCCGTCAGATGCTCACCGCCCTGTTTGGCGCAGCCGTGCTGGCACTGCCGGTGGTGGGCTGCGGCCATCAGCCGGTGCAGGAGCAACAGGGGGCGGAACTGATCCTGCGCTATGCGGAGAACCAGCCGGAGGATTATCCTACTACGCAGGCGGCGCTGGCCTTTGCGGATCTTGTGGCTCAGCGCACTGATGGCCGCGTGAAAGTGCTGGTGTACAGCGGGGGAGAACTGGGCGCGGAGCAGAGCGTGATCCAGCAGATGCAGTTCGGCGGCATTGATTTCTCCCGCGTGTCCCTCAGCCAGCTGGCAGAGTACGAGCCGGCGCTGAGCGTTTTGCAGCTGCCGTACCTTTACACCGACGCTGACCAGATGTGGCGCGTGCTGGATGGGACCATCGGCGACGAGTTCCTCTCCACGCTGGAGTCGCTGGAGCTGACCGGCCTTTCCTGGTTCGATGCCGGTGTGCGCAGCATCTACACCCGGCAGAAGGTGACAGGCCTTGCGGATCTGCAGGGCCTGACCATCCGCGTGCAGGAATCGGACATGATGAGCGAAATGATCACCGACCTCGGCGCAAAGCCGGTAAAGGTAGTGTACAGCAAGGTGTATGCCGCCCTGCACAACGGTGAGATCGATGGCGCAGAGAACAACTGGCCCAGCTACGAAGCCATGGGTCACTACGAGGTGGCACCTTACTTTTTAAAGGATGAGCATACCCGCGTGCCGGAGGTGCAGCTTGCAAGCCCTGCTGTGATGGAAAAACTGGCCGCACTGGACGAGCGCTACCCGGAGATCATCCGCCTGTGTGCCCGGGAGAGCGCCAAGGTGGAGCGCAGGCTCTGGGCGCAGCAGGAGGCGGAATCGGAAAGTGATCTGCGTGCAGCAGGCATTGAGGTGACAGAGCTGGACGAAGAAGAAAAGGCAAGGTTCCGTGCTGCTGTGCAGCCGATGTATGATCGGTTTGCCCAGCAGGGCGAATTGATCGCCCGCATCCGGCAGGCATAAGCCCCACAGAAAAGCCCGGAAAAGATGGGCAAAGAAATCAGGAAAACAGAAAAAAGAACCGGCAAAGTGCTGTGTGCTCTGTACCCCAAAGGGGAGGGCATCCAGCACTTTGTTTTTCTATTGAATACAGGAATGTATCCATCTGTTAGGCGAAGGTGCACAAACAAAAAGTAAAGCACTTGGCATTTTTCACAAAAGAAATTCTGACATTCTTTCAAAAAGCAGGACATTTTTTGAAAGCCCTTGTTTCGTTTAAAAAAATTTGCTAAAGTGTGTACAGTAAATGAACGGTATGCGGGTCCTGTGCAGACCGGGCCGTTCGGGAGATTTAAGGAGGACGATTTATTATGAAAAAGATCACTCGTCGCAGCTTTCTGGCAGCAGCCGGTGTTTCCGCCGCTGCTCTGGCTCTGACCGCATGTGGTGGCTCCAGCAATTCTGCTGCTTCCACCTCTACCGCAGCTTCTTCCACCGCAGCTTCTGCTGCTGGTGATGCTACTGCTGCTGCAAACGATCCCAAGGTGACTCTGGTCTACGCCGAGGTCAACCCGCTGGATACCATCGTTGGCCAGACCGCTACCCACTTCAAGGAGAAGGTCGAGGAGCTGACCGGCGGCTCCGTCGTCATCGATGTGCAGGCTTCCGGCGTTCTGGGTTCTGAGAACGATGTTCTGGATGCAATTCTGGGCGGTTCTACCTCCATCGATATGAGCCGTATCTCCGCTTTCGCACTGACCAGCTACGGCTGCAACAAGTCCAAGCTGCTGTCCATCCCCTTCACCTTCGAGAACCGCGCACACTTCTGGAACTTCGCCAACAGCGATCTGGCACCTGAGTTCCTGAACGAGCCCCAGGAGCTGGGCCTGCCCGTTCGTGGTATCTTCTACGGCGAAGAGGGCTTCCGTCACTTCTTCACTGTCAAGCCCGTTTCCGGCATCGCTGATTTCAAGGGCCTGAAGCTGCGCGTGTCCAACGACCCCGTTATGAACGGCATGGTCGAGGGTCTGGGCGCTAACCCCACCGTCGTTTCCTTCGGTGAGCTGTACAGCGCACTGCAGACCGGCGTTGTGGATGGTGCTGAGCAGCCCATCGCAAACTACAAGTCCAATGCATTCCCCGAGGTTGCCAACAACCTGATCCTGGACGGCCACACTCTGGGCGCTATTCAGGCTGTTATCACCGATAACGCATGGAGCAAGCTGACCGAGAACCAGCAGGCTGCCATCATGGAGGCTGGTGCTGATACGCAGGCCTTCAACGCAGACCTGTCCGAGACCGCTGAGAACAAGGTTCTGGATGAGCTGAAGAGCTCCGGCTGCAATGTCGTGGATGTTCCCGATAAGGCACCTTGGCAGGAAGCTTGCCAGAAGGTCATCAGCGAGAACACCTCCGATCAGGCTGAGCTGTATCAGCAGCTGCTGGACATGAAGGCATAATTGAAAAAGCCTTTCCTGTTCTGAGATAGTACATAGCCCGGCGGGGGACTACGGGATACGCCCGCAGACCTGCCGGGCTTTTTATATGGAGGAATTCATATGCCGAAAATCTTTACCACTTTGGATAAGATCAAGCCGGCGTACGACATCACCTACAAAGTGGTCCTGTTTATCTGCAAGCTGCTGCTGATCGCAGATATCCTCATCACTACCATGTCGGTCATCGGTCGTTACGTCTCGTTCATCCCGGACCCGGCATGGTCGGAAGAGGTTGTGCTGACCTGTATGAGCTACATGGCCGTGCTGAGTGCTGCTCTGGCCATCCGCCGCGGTGCTCATATCCGCATGACTGCGTTTGACGTGTATCTGCCCAAAATCGCCGTCAAGGTGCTGGATATTCTGGCCGATCTTGCCGTGTGCATTCTGGGTGTCATCATGATGGTGGTCGGCTGGAACTATGCCACCACTCTGGGCGGCCGCGGCTTCTACGTGTCCATGCCCTGGCTGAGCCGCTTCTGGATGTACTTCCCGGTGCCGCTGGCCGGTGTTGCCATGATCATCTTCGAGATCGAGGCACTGTACAACCACATCAAGAGCATTTTTGTAAAGGAGGAAGTGTAATATGACAGTTCAGACACTGGCAATCATTGTCCTTCTTGTCAGCTTCTTTGTAATGATCTTCCTGCGTTTCCCCATCGCATACGCCGTTGGTCTGTCCAGCGTGCTCTGCATGATGGTGCAGGGTCAGGCACTGACCGATGTCTGCCGTCTGATGGTCAAGGGCATCTCTTCCTTCAGCCTGATGGCCGTGCCGTTCTTCATCACCATGGGCGTACTCATGGGCTCCGGCGGCATTTCTGAAAAGCTGATCGCTCTGGCTGATGCCTGCGTGGGCTGGATGCGCGGCGGCATGGCAATGGTCAACATCGTTGCTTCCTACTTCTTCGGCGGTATTTCCGGTTCTGCATCTGCAGATACCGCTTCCATCGGCTCCATCATGATCCCCATGATGGTCGATCAGGGCTACGATGCCGACTTCTCCACTGCTGTTACCATCACCTCCTCCTGCGAGGGTCTGCTGGTTCCTCCGAGCCACAACATGGTCATTTATGCCACCACTGCCGGCGGCATCTCGGTCGGCAGCCTGTTCCTGGCAGGTTATCTGCCCGGTGCTCTGCTGGCCATCGTCCTGATGATCGGTTCCTACATCATCTCGGTCAAGGAGAATTACCCCAAGGGCTCTCCGTTCAGCATCAAGGGCTTCGTTAAGCAGCTGGGCACTTCCATCTGGGCACTGGCCGCTGTTATTATCGTTGTGTTCGGCGTTGTTGGCGGTGTGTTCACCGCTACCGAGTCTGCAGCTATTGCAGTTATCTACTCTCTGTTCGTGTCGGTGTTCGTCTACAAGGGTCTGGACTGGAAGGGTGTCTGGCATGCACTGGATGAGTGCGTGAACACTCTGTCCATCGTGCTGATCCTGATCGCCACCTCTGCAGTCTTCGGCAACTGCCTGACCATGCTGCATGTGCCGGATCTGGCTGCAAATGCCATCACCAGCGTCACCGATAACCCCTACATCATCGCTCTGCTGATCGACCTGATCATCTTGGTTCTGGGCTGCATCATGGATATGGCTCCCATCATCCTGATCGCTACTCCCATCCTGCTGCCCATCGCAACCTCCATCGGCATCGATCCCATCCAGTTCGGTATCATCGTGGTTCTGAACTGCGGCATTGGCCTGCTGACTCCTCCTGTCGGCGCTGTGCTGTTCATCGGCTCTGCCGTTGCAAAGCGCCCGATGGAAAAGGTCGTCAAGGCGACCCTGCCGTTCTACCTGTGCATGTTCGTTGCACTGCTGCTGCTGACCTTCATCCCCGACATCAGCCTGGCGATCCCCAAGCTGCTGGGCGGCTACGTCAGCCCCATCACCAACCCGCTGGGTCCTGTGTTCATCCACTGATGGCCTGACGGCGTAAGGTAAAACCGTTAAAGTCCTCTGCATGAAAGTGCAGGGGACTTTTTGTATGCTAAAAACTTTATTTTCCCTCTTGCATTCTGTCGGAATCGTGCTATAATAGTAAGGCAATCGTTTCCAAGGCCGCTCGACGGGGTAGCCGATATTGAAGGTTGTGATGGGCACATACATTTATAATATGGCCCCA
>OLSC01002527.1_pt1 | contig 12386 bp, 14 predicted proteins | sample 1672881 | NCBI WGS metagenome assembly OLSC01 (sample SAMEA3136733, study PRJEB25190) | human gut metagenome | biome: human gut; feature: human-associated habitat; material: faeces | place: Austria | collected 2013
GAGTCTCAGACTCCGCAGGGCGGTCCGCCGTCTCCCCAAACGAGCACGGGCCCGCCGGGGAACAGAGGGGGTGTTCCAAGGCGAGCCCATTTGCTTCGAGCGAATATTGAAAAAGAGAGATGGTAGGCACACTCAGGCCGCGTGTTTCTTCATGGTCAGATAATCCGACCACTCCTGGGCCGCGGCAATCCCACCCAACCCCGCAGGGATGGTGAGCAGAAGACCGGGAGCCTGGGGCAGACCGTTCAGCACAACCACATAGGCCGTGAGAACCAGCAGCCAAACCAACAGGTGGATCAAATGAGACGTTCTGCTTTTCATTGGAATGCTCCTTTCTTGGGTCCATGAAAGGCTTGCAGCGATCAGAAAGGAAAGTTTCTCCGGCCGGTCTGCTTGCTTTCTCTTTCTAATTGCATTATACTAAACCCACTTCCCTTTGTAAAACAAGGAAAACCCACCTTTATCATTGGATTTTCCAATGGAACCAAATAGTTCCCCCCTGTCTCTGCCTGGAAAGGAGGCACCATGGACCAAAACAAATGCGTGGCCCTGCTCACCGCCATTGATCTGGGCAACCTGACACGGGCGGCGGAACAGCTGGGATACACCCAGTCCGGACTCAGTTATGTCATCAAGACCCTGGAGACAGAGCTGGGTTTTCCCCTTCTGGTCCGCTCCCGTACCGGCGTCCGTCCCACCGAGGACTGCCAGCGGATTCTCCCTCTGCTGCGGGACCTGGACCGAAAGAGCCGCCAGCTGGAGCAGGAGGCCGCCGATATCCGCGGCCTGGCCGTGGGCACCGTCTCCCTGGCCACCTTTCCCTCCATCTCCCGTTTCTGGCTGCCGGAAATCCTCCGGGACTTCGCCCAGCATTACCCCGGCATCACCGTCTCCATCCGGGAGAGCGGGCAGGAGGAGCTGGATGAATGGCTGCGGGAGGGCTCGGTGGACCTGGCCTTTTGCAGCTACCATGAGAACAGCCAGAATCACTGGATTCCCTTCCTGGAGGATGAAATCTGGGCGGTGGTCCCCAACGGGCACCCTCTGGCGGGCTGTGAGGAGCTCTCCCTGGCCCAGCTGGCCAGCGAACCCTTCATCCTGGAAGACCGGGCCTATGACTACGACATCTCCCGGGTGATCCAGGAGGCGGGCGTTCACCCCAACGTCCGTTGGACCTCCAAGGATGAACTGGCCATCCTGGCCATGGTCCGGCTGGAGCTGGGCGTCTCGGTGATGCCCGCTCTCTACCTCCATGAGGACCACCCGGGCGTCACCGTCCGCCCCTTGGTTCCCCGGGCCCACCGGCAGCTGGGCGCCTCCCTGCCCGATCTGGACAGTCTCTCCCCCGCCGCCCGCCGGTTTCTCGTTCGCGCCAAAAAGACCATGGGGGTTACGCGCTGAGCCTTGTCTGTTCCCTTGACTTTTTTCCGTTCTCTGTGCTAAAAGAAAAGTGTTACATGGCGTAAATGCGTAAGTCCAAACAAAGGACTTACGCATTTTCCTTTTCCTGCGAATCTTTTTGGAAGGAGAGCCGCGAGATGGTTCGCGGCTCTCCTTTATTCGGTGCATCAATGGCAGCGTTGCTGGCTTATGCCCAATGGTCGATGGTGAACGACTCCCCCACCGCCCACTTGCTGTTCAGCTTGCACTTGGGTTCGTTCATGATCCAGGCCAGGGGGACCTGAGATGTAGTGATGCCCCAGTTGGCACTGCCGATCTTCAGGGTCGCAAACCCACCGTTTACCACGTAGGTGCTGTCTGTCATGGTGGCCGTTTCATTCGCGGTCACCAAGGAGGCAAACCGGCAGAAGTTGTCCCACTGATAGTAGTCCTCCAGATTGATTACCTCGTCAAACACACGGCCAATCTGACTGCCTCCCGCGTCCAGCCAGGTCACGGTGAAGCGAACGCTCTTCCCGTTGGGGTTCGGCACGATCTCAAAACGTGCGCTTTTTGCACCAGACGGTGCTTTGTGGTTCTCCTTCTCCTTGGCAATGACAGAACCCATGTGAATATTTTTCTGCCCGTCATAATAATGGCCAACATCCGCGTCCAGCTCAATGCAGTAGGGATGCCAGCCATAGCCAGCGTCCGTGACAGGATTGCTGTCAGGGTCAATTATACCACGGTTCCGAAGACCAATGTCAATCCCTCTAACATTCTTCGCTGTCACACCCAGAGAGATGAACGCATTTCTGCCCTGTCCGGTACCAGTCAAGCGAACCTTCTCCGGGAGTGTGATGACACCAGAAATCTTTTTATAAGTGGTCACAGCACCGCTGGGCCCATAGGCATAGTAGTTGCCACTGCTCTTCTCCTCGAAAGGGGGCTCAATCCCCTTCAGCATAGTGTAAGTTCCAATCGGCATATTGTTTTTTCCGTTCCAATCTTAAAGAATTTCTAAGAGATTATTGAGGCCTCTATTTCTTAGATGATTGAAAAAGATACCATTCCTCCCCAAAAATAAACGTGTTTTCCGAACATCCCCAAAAATAATTCAGAGACCTGTAAAACAGGTCTCTGAAGGAAAATTTAGCGCAAGTCCTCCCGCGTATAGGTCTGTTTCCCGCTTGCCACATCCAGCGTCACAGTGTAGACCCCTTTGGCGAACAACAGCTCACCATAGGTCCCGTCGGGATAATAGGGATAGACATCTTCTTCCAGCGTACTCTGATAGTAAACCTTGCTGCCATCTTCCGACAACCAAATCTTATCGATAGCAGCATCAGACTGCCCATTTTCACCGGCTCCCCAAAAGATGTTATGAGACTCCTTGATGACAGTCCGATATTCTGCGCATGTCCCAGCGGCATCCACTACGACGACTTTCATGCGAGTAGGACCTATATATGCTCCCGATGTATTATAAACGACTGCAAAGGTCTTGTCGTTTTCCGCAGAGCCACAATAGAGCACCGGCCGATAGGCCTGGGAGATCGCAGCCTGCCGTGGGGTCAGATCAAAGAAATCATTCTCGACCACAGGCTTGCCCTTGCAGGTGTTTTCATACAGACGAACCACTGTAACCAGGCACTGCTCGATCGTATACGTGCCTTGGGGGTTAAACTTGTTCTCCCCCACACCATTCATAACGCCCAGGTGGGTCATGAGCTGTACGTCGGCTTCTGCCCAGTCCGCAATCATCCCGCTGTCGGCATAGGACAGTGACTCCGCGTCATCATGGACCTCATCGCAATACAGCCGATAGGCCCGCGCCAAAACCACAGCGGCCTCCTGCCGGGTAATGACGGCGTCGTAGTCCATGTCTCCATCCTCGCGGCCCTGAAGCAGCCCCAATTCCTCCGCCACCGTGCTGCCCGTGCTGACCCACGGTTGATCCTTGATCTGGCTCTGCAGCCCCCGATACCCGGTATAGGCATCATAGTCCCCGCCGAAAGCCAGCGCCACCAGCCGGGACGCAACCTGTCCAAGCAAGGATCTGTCAGCAGGCATACGATAGTTCTCATATCCCCCCCCTTTATACAAGCCCACGTTCCATGCTTCCGCCACATCCTTCTGTGCCCAGGCCGAGACCTCATACGTGTCCCCATCCGGCGTCACTGCCTCCACAGCACTGGCCACCGACACCAGCATCACCAACACCAGGGCAAAGGCGAATCCTCGTTTTAACATGCTCTTGTTCCTCCTTTGTTTTCATTCAAGGGACAATCTTCTAAAACTCCTTTTTTTAATTTTACACCAGGAAACGGCTCCTTGCAAAGGACCTTCCCTATTTAAGACGCTTTTTTTCAAAAAGCGCAACAAAAAAAGTCTGAAATGGCAAAACCATTCCAGACGTTTTTTATTTGGTGACCCGTCGGGGATTCGAACCCCGGACACCCTGCTTAAAAGGCAGGTGCTCTGCCAACTGAGCTAACGGGTCAAAAAGATGGCTGGGGTGGCCGGACTCGAACCAGCGAATGCGGGAGTCAAAGTCCCGTGCCTTACCACTTGGCGACACCCCATCATAGAATCCACTCTCTATGAGAAGAGAGCCGGAACCGCTGCTCCGGCTCTCTCCCGAGATATCTGGGGTGGGTAAAGGGACTCGAACCCTCGACACCCGGAACCACAATCCGGTGCTCTAACCAACTGAGCTACACCCACCAAATCGCTTCCTAAGCAGTAACAGGGAAACATGGCACGCCTGAAGGGACTCGAACCCCTGACCCACTGCTTAGAAGGCAGTTGCTCTATCCAGCTGAGCTACAGGCGCATATAACAAGCTGCCCCCGGAAAAGCCTGACGGCCCTTCCTTCCACCGTTCCCGTATCGTTCCATCTGCAAAGCCGACACCCTATCGCTGTCAGCTTTGCAGATGGAGCGGGTGATGGGAATCGAACCCACGCGACCAGCTTGGAAGGCTGGGATTCTACCATTGAACTACACCCGCATAAGTACGTATTCCGGAACCGTTAGCTTGTATAGGTTACCATATTTTAAGCGTTTTGTCAACACTTTTTTCAGGTAGATTCGGAAAATTTTCTTTTTTCCTTGGGATAACCACCCGCGCGGAGGACATGATAGAAAGGAGGTGTTGCTATGGACCAGTTCTTTTCCACTTTCTTCCTTTACAGCTTTTTGGGATTTTTGATTGAGGTGGCGTATACCCGCCTCTGCCATCATCCCAAGCAGGACCGCAAATGTCTCCTGTTTCTCCCTCTCTGCCCCGTCTACGGCCTGGGCGCTCTGGCGGTGCTGTCTCTGCCGGCGCTTCTGCTGCGCCGCCCTCTCCTGGTCTTTTTGGCCGGCGCCCTGGTGGCCACACTGGTGGAATATGTCGTGGCCGTTTTTTACGAAAAGGGCGTGGGGGTCCGTTTCTGGGAATACGACCAGCAGCCGGGCAATCTCTCTGGGCGGATCTGCCCCCTATACACGCTTTTCTGGGGGGCATTGTCCCTGTTGACCGTCTATGGGCTGCAGCCGCTGTTCTCCCCTTTTCTGGCCCGGATACCCCTTTGGCTGACTCAAATTCTTTTTCTCCTGTTTGCCGCGGACGGCCTTCTCTCCCTCTTTCTTCTCCATCGAACCGGGAGCACAGATTGCCTGCTGTGGTACCGGCGGGACCGTCCTGTCTCCCCCGGACAGGAATCTATGTAAGGGCCGGGCTTTCCCGGCCCGTTCCTGTTACAGCCGCCTGAGCTCCTCCAGGGTCTCCTGAATGACTCTTTTGGGTACGTAGGCCGCCCCCAATTTCATCGCCTTGTCCAGGGTCATGGAACCGGATTTTGCCACAATGGGCCGGTTAATGACCTGGGGAAACTGGCGGGCCAGTACCTGCCGGGCTTTGGGGTCCGCCAGAAGCTCCCGGACGGTAATTTGGTTGTTCCGCAAATCCATGTTCTCTCACCTCCCATCCATCTTATGCGAAAAATGGCGGGAGGGTCCCAACGTATAACCCCGCTTTCTTTCGCACATACTATCCTCAGACTTCAAAAAGGAGGGTTATCCCATGAATAACATGAACGCCAACAACAGCATCAAATGCTCCGTCTCCAGCTGCACCCACCACAACAGCGCCAAGAGCGTCTGTTCCCTGTCCTCGATCCAGGTGGGCTGCTGCGGCCCCACCACCAAGGAATGCGCCTGCACGGAATGCGCTTCCTATGAGATGTCCAAGCAGAAGAACAGCTTCTGATTCCCTGACACCCACCGCATGTGGTCCGAACAAATCAGAAAACCCCGGGATGGAAGTGATTCCATCCCGGGGTTTTTCCGTTTTTCTTCCACGCAACACTGCGCAGGCACCTTACTCCGCCTTGGGAGGCTCCTCTGTCTTCGGTGCTTCCGCCGCAGGGGCCGCGTCCGCCTTAGGGGCTTCCGCTTTGGGGGCCGCCTCTGCCTTGGCCGCCTCTGCCTTGGGCGCTTCCGCCTTGGCCTCCCCAGCGGGGGCCGCTGCGGGCTTGGGCGCCGCGGGCTTCTTGGGTTTCGGGGGCAGAACAACACCGTCCACAGTGATCAGCTGACGGGGGCAGGCGCGGGAGCACATGCCGCAGCCGATGCAGATGTCATAGTTGATCTTGGCCAGGAAGTTCTCCACCACAATGGCGCCCTCCTTGGGGCAGGCCTTCACGCAGATCTTACAGCCAATACAGCCGTTGTCGCAGGCCTGGCGGACCACAGGGCCCTTGTCGTGGGAGGCACAGGGGACCTCCGTATACTTCTTGGCGTTGAGGGGCACAATGCGGATAATGTTCCGGGGGCAGGCATCCACGCAGGCGCCGCAGGCGACACATTTGTCGAAATCTACCTTCGCCACATTGTCCACAATATGGATGGCATCAAACTTACAGGCCTCCACGCAGTCTCCGCCGCCCAGGCAGCCATAGGAACACTGCAGCGGGCCGGAGGACACCCGGGAGATCGCCAGACAGCTTTCCAGGCCCACATAATCATAGCGGGTCTTGTCATGGCCGCCGCCGGTGCACATCACCTGGGCAATCTTGCGCGCGCCCTCTTCCACCTCCACGCCCATGATGGCGCCGATCTTTTTGGCCACTTCCGCGCCGCCGGGGGAACAGGCATCCACAGGAGCCAGCCCTTTCACCACAGCGTTCGCATAGCCGCCGCAGCCGGGATAGCCGCAGCCGCCGCAGTTGGCGCCGGGGAGACACTCTGTAATGGCCTCCTCACGGGGGTCCTTCTCCACGGCGAAGACCTTGGAGGCAACCGCCAGGATAATACCAAAGATAATACCCAGCACGCATAATACGATAGGGGCTAAAATGGTAGTACTCATAATTCTCTCTTCGCCTCCCTTACCAAACTTTCAGGCCAGAGAAGCCCATGAAGGCCAGAGAGATCAAGCTGGCCGCCACCAGAGCGATGGGGAAGCCTTCAAAACACTTGGGACACTTGGCAAACTCCATGCGCTCACGCACACTGGCAAACAGAACAATGGCAAGCAGGAAACCAACGCCGCCGGTAATACCATAGGTCAGGCTCTCACCAAAGTTATAGGACTTTTGCGCGTTCTGCAAGGTCACACCCAGCACGGCACAGTTGGTGGTAATCAAAGGCAGGTACACGCCCAGGGCCTCATACAAGGAGGGCATTGCCTTTTGCAGGAACATTTCCACAAACTGCACCAGAGAGGCGATGACCAAGATAAAGGTCACGGTCTGCATAAAGCCCAGACCCTTGCTGTTCAAAAACTCGTTGATGGGCCAGTTCACAGCGGAGGCCACACCCATTACGAAGATAACTGCCATGCCCATGCCCAGAGCGGTTTCAACCTTCTTGGACACGCCCATAAAGGGGCAGATGCCCAGGAACTGGGACAGGACGAAGTTGTTAACCAAAACTGCGCCCAAGGCGATTGAAAGCAGGCTGGTGATACTTTCCATTACTTCGCCACCTCCTTATTCTTCTTGGGCTTGCTCATAAAGTACTGCACGGTGGCAATGACCACACCCAGGGTCAGGAAGCCGCCCACAGGGAGAATCATACCCAGAGCCACCACATCCTCCGGAAGGATCTGATAGCCTGCGCCGCCGTTGAGGATACCGCCGCCAAAGGTTCCGGCGCCCAGGAACTCACGGATGATACTCATGATGGTCAGGGAGATCATGTTGCCAAAGCCCTGGAAAATGCCGTCCAGAGCGGAGGCGCCGATGCTGTTCTTGGAAGCAAAGCCCTCCGCACGGCCCAGGATGATGCAGTTCACCACGATCAGGGGGATGAACAGGCCCAGGCTCTTGGACAAGGCGGGGACAAATCCCTTGAGCAGCAGGTCAACCATGGTCACGAAGCCGGCGATCACCACGATGTAGCAGGCAATACGGACCTTGTTGGGGATGATCTTCCGCAGGGCGGAGATAACCACATTGGAACAAGTCAAAATGATGGTAACGGCCAAGCCCATACCCAGACCGTTGAACATCGAAGTGGTGATGGCCAGCAGGGGGCACATGCCCAGCAGCTGCACCAGGGACGGGTTCTGGTTAATGAGGCCGTCAAAAAATTGTTTCTTTACATTCATTGTCTCGGTCCCTCCTTAACCCAGTGCTTCCACAACAGCACGGGCGGCGTTGACGCCGTCGCAAACTGCGCGGGAGGTAATGGTCGAACCAGTGATGGCCTCAATGGTACCGCCATCCTTGGTGACACTCACAATGTCCGTGGCACCTGCAAACTGTGCCTGCCACTCGGGGTCCGTCGCCTTGGAGCCCAAGCCCGACGTCTCCGCGTGGGTGATGATTGCCAGACCGGTTACCTCGCCAGCGGAATTGATGCCCGCCATCATGTCAATGGCGCCGCCAAAGCCATTGGGGGAGTTGGTCTCCACCACATAGCCATCTTCACCGGCCTGATAGACGGCCAGGACGGGAACCACCGTGCCAGTATCCAGGGTAATATCCCCGCCATCATACTCTACTTTTTCATAGCTATCCGCGGGAAGGACCACCTTCAGGGAGTCCTGGATGGTCTTCTCTGTGTTGGCCGCGATGGCAGGTGCCGTAACCTGGTTGACCAAGCCCAGCAAAGCCGCAACCACCAGACAGATGAGGGCCAAAACAATCACCAGCATAGCCAATCCGGGTTCTTTCTTCGCAGTGCTCATGCTTCCGCGCCCTCCTTTGCAGCTTTCTTGGCGGCCTTTGCCTTCTCCTTCTCCGCCTTGCGCATCTCCGCCGTGACGCCAAACCGCTTGGGCAGGGTGGCCTTGTCAATGAGCCAGACGCAGATGTTCATAATGAGGATGGAGTAGCAAACGCCTTCGGGATACCCGCCAAAGTAACGGATGAAAACCACCAGCAGGCCTGCGCCGATGCCGAAGATCACCTCGCCCTTGGGGGTGTTGGGGCTGGTCACATAGTCGGTCGCCATGAAGAAGGCGCCCAGGAACAGACCGCCGGCAAAAATCTCACGGAGCATCCAGGAGAAGACGTTGACGCCTTCGGGCGCCCGGGAGAACACCAGGGTCAGAACAGCCACCGTGATGATGTACGCAGCGGGAATCCGAATCCGGATCACGCCCTTGGCGATCAGGTAGATTCCGCCGATGAGCAGCGCGATGGCGGAAACCTCACCCACGCAGCCGCCGATGTTCCCGATGAACATATCCAGCACAGAGGCCTCGGGAACAATACCGCCCTTCATGTAGTCCACAGCCAGGGGGGTTGCACCGGTCACCGCGTCTGTGGCAGAGAGGACGGAAGCCCAGTTCTCTTTGCCGGGCAGCACCCAGGTGGTCATGGGCACAGGATAGCACAGCATCAGGAATGCACGGCCAGCCAGCGCGGGGTTCAGGAAGTTGGTGCCCAGGCCGCCAAAGAGCTGCTTGACAACCACGATGGCAAAGAAGTCGCCAATGATGATGGTCCAATAGGGCAGCGTGACCGGACATACAAACACCAGCAGCACACCCGTGATGGCCGCTGACAGGTCGCCGCAGGGATTGGGCTTGTGCATCAGCTTGCAGTATCCCCACTCAAAGATTTCACAAAAAATCACCGACACCAGGGTGGTGGTCAGTGCGCGTGGTCCAAACACATAGATGCCCATCGCCATCGCGGGGATCAGGGCGATCAGAACATCCCGCATCAGATTCTTGGTTCCAACAGGAGACGATGCGTGCGGCGAGGAAGCTACGCTCAGTTTATACTCTTCCATGCTATCCCCTCCTTACTTTTTGGCCGCCTGCTGGCGGATGGCAAACTTTGCGGTACGGAACTGCTGCACCAGAGGAATTCTGGCCGGGCAGATGTACTGACAGCAGCCACACTCCATACAGTCCATGATCCGGTACTCCTCCACCTCGCTCCAGCGGCGGGCTTTGGCGAACATGTTCATGAAGAGGGGCGTCAGGTGCATGGGGCAGACGTTGACGCAGCGTGCGCAGCGGATGCAGGTGGGATTCTCGCTGGTGGCGGGCAGATCCTCCTTGCTCAGGCAGAGCACGCAGTTGCTGGCCTTCCCCATGGTGACGGACAGATCATACTGGGCAAAGCCCATCATCGGGCCGCCGGAGATCACCCGGGCGGGGGTCCCGTTAAAGCCGCCGGCCTCCTCAATCAGGTGAGAGAAGGGGGTACCCACAGGCGCCAACAGGTTGACAGGGTTCTTCACGGCGCTGCCAGTGATGGTGATCACCCGCTGATAGACCGGCAGGCCCAGTGCCACAGCGTCATAGATGGCCGCCGTGGTCGCCGCGTTGAAGACGCAGCATCCCACATCTGCGGGCAGCTTGCCGGGGGGCACCTCACGGCCGGTGATGGCCTGAATCAGCTGTTTCTCAGCGCCTTGGGGATATCGCGTGCGCAGAGCCTGAACGGTAATGTCCTTGGCGCCGCCCACCAGCTCCTTCAAATGGTTCACCGCGTCCATCTTGTTGTCTTCGATGCCGATGTACGCGTGGTCCAGCTGAAGGGCCTTCATGATGAACCGAACGCCGCCGATAATTTTCTCGCCATGCTCCAGCATCAGACGATGGTCTGCGGTAATGTAAGGTTCGCATTCAGCACCATTGATAATAATGGTGTCTGCTTTGCCAACTGCGGAGCTGATTTTGACGTGGGTGGGGAAACCCGCGCCGCCCATACCGGTACAGCCCGCGTCACGGATGATGTCAATGATCTCCTGGGAGGTCAGTGCATCTGCGTTTTCGCGGGGCTTGCAGTCCGGGCTAAGGGTGTTTTGGAAGTCATTTTCGATCACGACAGAAAGCGTAGGCACACCGCCGGTACCGGGACGGGGTTCAACCGCCACAACCGTGCCAGAAACACTGGCGTGGATGGGTGCGCCGAGACCCGCCGTAGCACCGATCATCTGACCAACCGTCACCGTGTCGCCTTTCTGCACCACGGGCTTGCAAGGTGCGCCGATGTGCATAGACATCGGGATCACGACTTGCGCCGGGGCATTGGCCAGCGGTTGGATCGGTTTCTGCTCAGTAGCTTCCTTGTGCTCGGCGGGGTGGACGCCGCCGTAAAACATTTGCTTCATAGCATCACCTCTGTTTTTCCTTGCCAAATTCTCTTTTTCCCCAAAAAATTGCCTCAGTCCGCAGCGAGACTAAAACACTATATATAATAAAGCCAACGCCTCCAATTGTCCAGTGCTTTTCCAAACAAATTTGTTCCAGAATTCAAAATTCTCTAAAATTTCTTTTCGGGTTTTTTCCTATTTTCTTTTTCCTCCGTTCCTGGTATACTGAACTCGGAATTTTGTCGTCAGGAGGCGGACACCCATGGCCAGAACACAAAAAAATTTCTCTGTCTTAGGGGATTCAATCAGTACCTTTCAAGGATACTCTCCCTGGGGCGCTGCCCATTACTCCCCGGATCTGAGCGCCGCCACAGGTGTACATACAGTGGAAGATACCTGGTGGATGCAGGTGATCCGTGCCCTCCAGGGAAGGCTTCTTTCCAATCTCTCCATCTCCGGCAATACCATCTCCACTGCGGGCACCATGGGCGGATTTCCCCCGCGTCGAATTGCACAGCTTACCGTCGATGGCGTCACGCCAGACCACATCCTTCTCTATGCCGGGCTCAACGACGCCAATTTTTATGTGCCGCCAGAAGGGTTCCTCCGGGAATACCAGCAGCTGCTCTCCCGTCTTCGGCAAACCTATCCCCACGCACAGATCAGCTGCGGCACATTGATTTTGGGTGCCGTTCCAGGGACTCAGGGCTCCCTCTCCTGTCTTGTGCAGCGTTTGGCCCCCTACAACCAGGCCATCCGCTCTGCCGTGGCGCAGGCAGATTGTCAGCTGGTGGACTTGGCCGCTATGCATTCCCGCTACGATGCCCTGGACGCATTCCATCCCAATGGAACTGGCATGGCGCAGCTGGCCAGGCTCTGGCTCCAAGGAATGGAAGCTTCCTCACAGGACAGAAACTTTTTTTAATTTTGTACTCTTTTTTCCACTTTTCTTTGCGCTGACCCTTTCTCTGTGCTATAATGTAATTTGTACGGTCAATTCATTCTAAAAATGATGCCGCCGCAACATCTATTTTGCTGAAATTTTGGTAGGATCAGTTCAGCCTATCTTCGGATTCTATCATAAAGGAGGACTTTCCATGTCTCAAGCAACTGCGCCCAAGATCTCGATCTTAGGAGATGGCATCAGCACCTTTGAGGGATATACCCCCAGGCTCGGCAGCTTCTATTCTCCCAGCTATGTCTCCTACTCAGGCTTTGACTCTGCGGAGGGCACCTGGTGGATGCAGGCCATCAAAAAGTTAGGGGGCAGCGTTCTTTGCAACAACTCCTTTTCCGGGTCCTATGTAAGCTACCTCGGCCACTATGCCGCGATGCTGCCGGGGCGGATTCGCAATCTGGCCACGGAAGAGGACAGCCCTGATATGATTCTGATCTACACCGGCATCAATGACGTGGCCAATGACATTCCTCTGGATGCTTTCCAGCGGGACTACACG
>OLSC01002528.1_pt1 | contig 12373 bp, 10 predicted proteins | sample 1672881 | NCBI WGS metagenome assembly OLSC01 (sample SAMEA3136733, study PRJEB25190) | human gut metagenome | biome: human gut; feature: human-associated habitat; material: faeces | place: Austria | collected 2013
TGAAATAACGATTCTCAAAACGAACACGCCTTGTCAGTGCCCTTTTGACGCTGGCTACGTTCTGATCCCGATCGGATTCGATCACGACCACGAGGGCTTGATGCTCACGGCGCATGCATGGGATGTGGAGAGCACCTGCGAGTTCTGCGGCAGCTTCATCGCGGACGATTACATCTGCGACTGCGGAGAAGGCGGCGACCACTGCTCGGCAGAAAGCGGACGCGACTGCTACGAAGAGAACCACTGCAGTAACTGCTTGAGCGGTGTTGGCGCGGCTAACATCTGCGGAAACTGCGGGGCAGGCTGCAAAAACTGCGCCGAGATCTGCGAGGGCTGCGGGATAAGCTGTGAGAACTGCTGCGAACGTTTTTGCCAACTCTGCGGCTTGTGCTTCCCCTGCGTGGAAGATTACGGCTGGTGCTACAACTGCGATGTCTGCGGAAACTGTACGACCGTCTGTTTCTGCGAGGGAGGCTGTGCAGAGTGTACCAATGTCTGCCCCTCATGTGCCGAGAGCTGTGGCATCTGCGGGGATGCGTTCTGCGAAGAATGCGGACGCTGCAAGCACTGCGCGGACGGCAACGGCTGGTGCAGCAACTGCAACATCTGCGGTGACTGTAAGGTCACCTGCTTCGAAGGCGATGGCTGCACCGAGTGCACGAATGTCTGTCCGGACTGCACCGAGCACTGCGGCAACTGCTGGGACGAGTTCTGCCCGGAGTGCGGTGTGTGCTCCGCCTGCACAGGCTCGGCCTGTCAGAGCTGCGGCATGTGCGAACACTGCGCGGAGCTCATCTGCTACTGCGGACAGACCTGCACCAGCTGCGGCGATGTCTGTCTGGCCTGCGGCGAGCAGTGTGAGAAATGCAGCGAGGAAATGTGCGGTTATTGTGACCGCTGCAAGAACTGCGCGGGAGGCTATGGCTGGTGCAGCGACTGCAACAACTGCGGCGACTGCGTGACCGTCTGCATCTGCGACGAAGGCTGCTCGGATTGTACGAAGGTCTGCCCGGAATGCGGTGAACATTGCGGAAAATGCTGGGATGATATCTGCCCGAACTGTGGGATCTGCTCCGACTGCGCCGACGGATACTGTACCAGCTGCGGCATGTGCTCCGAGTGCACCCTGATCTGCAAGGAGTGCGGCAATGCGTGTCTGGACTGTGCAAGCGAATGGTGCGGCAACTGTGAGCTGTGCGGCGACTGCGTGGATTGGATCTGCCCCAACATCGACCACTGCTCCAACTGCCTCAGCGGCGATGGCACTCACTGCGAATCGTGCGGCACGTGCAAGTACTGCGTCACCCTTTGCACCGAGTGCATGGCGATCTGCGATGAGTGCATCGACTTCTGCACGAAGTGTCTGACCTGTGCGGATTGCTCGGAGTATCTCTGCCCGGACTGCGGCCGCTGTGACGAGTGCGTGGATCAGTTCTGCCATGACTGCGGAACGTGCAGTGACTGCACGGTGATCTGCAAGGAATGCGGAGAGATCTGCCGGGACTGCACAGACATGTGCCCCAACTGCGATGTCTGCCGGGACTGCGTAGGCGGCGAGCTCTGCCCCGAGTGCGGGGAATGCGAGAACTGCGGCAAGCACTGTCAGGGCTGCGGCACCTGCGAAAACTGCAAGGACATTTGCCCTGACTGCGAGGAGCACTGTGCAAACTGCGCGGTCATGTGCCCGGACTGCACCCGGTGCGAGGACTGCGTGGAGGACTTCTGCCCCAACTGTGGGACCTGTGCGGAGTGTGCCAGGGACGACAACGGAATGTGTGACGACTGCCATTACTGCGGCAACTGTGCAACGCTGTGCACGGACTGTGCTGCCCTCTGCAGGGACTGCGCCCAGACCTGTGCGACCTGCGGCATCTGCGAGCAGTGCGAGGCGTTCTGCGACAGCTGCGAGCTGTGCGTGGTCTGCTGTGCGGACGTGAGCAGCAGCTATGGCTGCAGCCACGGCATCTGCGTGGAAAGCGACGAGTGGAAGACGCATTACTGCACGGTGGGCGGACACTGCACCACCACATTGGGAGAACAGGACTATGATGATGACGAGCATTGGTACTGGTGCGGAGATGGCTGCACAGCCAAAGTCAATGTGGAACCCCATGTGTTCAGCAGTGCAGAGATCACAACGCAGCCCACAAAAACGGACGAAGGCGTTTTGACCTACTACTGTGATTGCGGCTACTCCAAAACAGAAACGATCCCCGTCATCACCGAGGAAGGCCATACCCATCACTGTGTGCCTGCCGTGGTTGCGGCTACCTGCACCAGCGGCGGCTATACCGTTTACACCTGCGAATGCGGCTACAGCTACCGTGCCAACGAAACGCCCGCTCTGGGTCATACCTATGAGTACCAGAAGGACGCCGGCGGTCACTGGCTGAAGTGCAGCTTCTGCACCGATGAAAAACCGGCCGCCGCACACAAGTTCGGTGCGTGGACCGTGACAAAGGATGCAACCTATACACAACCCGGAACGAAGCAGCGCACCTGCCTGACCTGCGGGTATGCGGACGAGGCAGAGATCCCTGTGATCGGACATGCGGGCCATTTTGTCATCTCGTTTGAAGGCACTGATATTGGCGATATGCTGAGCGTCGGAGCCAGCCACAAGGTCCCGGAACTGCCCGTGCTGCCGCCAAAGGAGGAAGGCAACCTCTTTGATGGCTGGACGGATCAGAAAACGGGCGCGCCTGTGAAGGCGGGCGATGTTCTGACCGGAGACATCGTGCTGACCCCGGTCTGGAAGGACTGCGGCGATGGCAGCCATACGGACAGCGATCACGATCTTGTCTGCGATGACTGCGGTAAAAAGCTCCCTGCTCCAGTAAGCTATCTCATTCTGGAGGGTGCGAACAGCACATGGAGAAAGGGCAGCCTGACCGGGCTGTCGTTCCGATCCAGTGCTGACGTTGCAAAGTTTGATGGTGTTACAGTGGATGGAACTGCGATCGGCGCAGGGTGCTACTCGGCGGAACTGGGCAGCACAGGGATCACTCTGCGAGCAGAGTATCTGGAAACGCTGCCGGCAGGTTCTCACACGCTGGTCATCAATGCCATTGATGGCACGGCAGATACGAGCTTCACGGTGCTGGAGGCGGAGACTGCAGAGCCGGGCGGCTCCAACGTTGTGGACGCAGATCTCTTCGCACTTGACCAGCCCTGCACCCGTGCACAGATCATCTTCCTGCTGTGGCGTGCAGCCGGTTCTCCTGAACCGAAGGCGATGAGCAGCTTCGTGGATGTTCCTGCGGATGCCTACTACGCAAAGGCTGTGGCGTGGGCCGTGGAAACCGGCATCGTTGCAGGCACAAGCGAAACCACGTTTGGTCCGGATGAGATCTGCATCTGTGCACAGGCACTTGATGCTTTCCATCGCGTGAATCCCGAATGATGCGGGTGGAGCATTCTGGCCTGACCAGATGGCGAAAGCGCGGTGTTACCGACAAACTCCATAAGTAAATGAAGGAACGGCGCAGCGGACGGGCATTTGCCCTGAAGCTGCGCTGTTCCTTTTTGCACGCTGCCCGGGGGCAGCCTCTCCCTGTTTCTGCCGCAGGCTGCGGTCGTCGTTGTTGCACCGGGGCTTTTGTTGCCCTGCCTGCGGCGGTGCCGTGTTGTTCGAATCCCTCTAGGTCCCAAAGCCAGCGCGTGACTTATGTGTACGCAAAAAAGCAGTATCCCCGGTAGACATTCCTAGTGGTTGGGACCCACGGGCTAGGGGCTGTTGGCTTTCGTCCAGATAGGACAACTCCACAGCGGGATTGAAGGCAATTTTCTTTTCGTCTACCATGTCCAGCAGTTCGGGGATGAGGTTGGTCAGGCGGATGAATCGGTGCACCTGACGTTCACTTTCGTTTGCGTCTGCGCTCACTTGCGATGCGCTCCACAACTTCTCGCCAACTTGGCGAGAAGTCAAATCCGACCTAGCACCTTGATTTTTTAGAGCCTCCAGCTTCATTTTGTAGGCAAACGCCCTCTCGCTGGGCAAGATGTTCTCACGTTGGAGATTGCTATCCACCATGAGCAAAACTGCGGCATCATCATCCATGTTGCGGACAATGACCGGCAGGGCGTCCAGCCCGGCAAGCTGTGCAGCGTGCTGACGGCGGTGCCCGGAGATGATTTCATAGCCCCCTTCCGGGCGAGGGCGGGCAATCAGCGGAGACAGCACGCCGTACTGTTCCACGCTTTCCACCGTGCGCTGCATGGATTCATCATCCAAAACCTTAAAGGGGTGGTTCTTGAAAGGGAACAGCTCTCCGATGGGGATCTGCTGCACCTGCTCCCGCTGCTGTTCCTGCCGGGATTCCTCGGTGGAGAAAATGTCATCTGCCCCTTTCAGCGACACGTTTAAGCTGTTTTTCGGCATTCGCCATCACCTCCCTAGTCAGAGATTTATAGGCTTCTGCCACCTTGCCTTTGGGGTCGTGCTGGAAAATGCTCTTACCCACGGCACTGATCTCCGCAGCGCGGACAGACCGGGGAATGGTCTGGTCGAACACTTTGATCTTGCTGCCGTAAGCACCCCGAATCAGATTGTCGATCTGCTGTCCATAGTTGGTGCGGCTGTCGGTCATGGTCAGCAGGATGCCCTCGATTTTCAGCTTGGGGTTGATCTGCCGCCGGACTTTCTGCACGGTCTGCAAAAGCTGTTCCAAGCCTTTTGCAGACAGGTACTGCGCCTGCACGGGAATCAGGGTGGTGTCCGCCGCTGCCAGCGCATTCACGGTCAGCATCCCAAGGGAAGGGGTGCAATCCAACAGGATAAAGTCGTATTCGCGCTTTGCACCGTCCAACACCTGCTTGAGCATCTTTTCCCGGTTCATGCTGTTTACGAGGGCCACTTCCAGCCCTGCCAGTTCAATGTTGGCAGGGATCAGGTCAACGCCCTCTGCATGGTGCAGAATGCCCTCGCCGGGTGGAATGCTCTGGTCGTTCATGGCTTTTGCCATCAGGGTGGAAAGGGTAGTGGGCAGTTCATCCGGCTGCTGCCAGCCCATGCTGATGGTAAGTGACCCCTGCGGGTCAGCGTCCACCAGTAGAACCTTCTTGCCCTCCATCGCCAGCCCGATGCCCAAATTTTCACAGGTAGTGGTCTTGCCGGTGCCGCCTTTCTGGTTGACGATGGCAATCGTAGTTGCTTTCTTTGAAATTTTTATCACCCCCGCATCGCTAAGTCGTGGTTGGTTTGGTTCTGGTAGGAAAGCTGCATCGTGGTGGGTGCGTTGTACAGAGAAGCGAGCAGATATTGTTTCATGTTTCGGATCGGGCTGCTGTTCTCTGCAAGGCACTTCAGCACAAAACGGATATGGTCGGCGTTCAGCTTCATAAACCGACTGCGTACCACCTCGGCGGGCTTATCGTCCCCGGCAATGCGCAGCAGCTTGCGGTTGGTAGCGCAGGTGTCCACCAGCAAATTCACAATTTGATAGAGGGTATCTTCATCATCCGGGTAAAGCCGGAGAAGAAGGTCCATCTCCAAAGAACGTGAAAAATATTCTTCGAGCAGTTCGCGATTCTTCATCTTCTCCGATTCGTCGGAAAGGATAAGATTCGTATTATTCATCTCTGTTTTATTCTCTTTCTTCTTAATACCTCGTGATTTTACCGGGTCTTGACAAGCGATTTTAGAGCCACAAGAATCGTCATTATCACGATTCTTGACACTCTCCTTTGAAGATTCTGACGAAAAGTTTTTCACATACACCAAACATGGCTTTCCTTGTCCTCGACGTTTTCGTTCAATCAAACCAAATTCTTCAAGTTCCCGGAGTAGTCTGGTCGCTTTGTTGTCTGCGCAACGTAAAGTCCTCTTGACATCCTCAATCGTGAAGATGATAAACACTCGGCCTTTTTTGTCAAACCATTCATTTTTAACAGAAAGGCTCATGCGGTCAAGCAGGATGCCGTACAGCGTTTTGGCATCGGTTGACAGGCTCTGGAACCGTGGCTCCTGAAAAAGAGCCTTTGGAATGCGGAAGAACGAAAAGAGTTCTCCGGCCTGTCCGTAAAAGTAGTCAAGGGTCATACGGTTGTGTCAAGGATGAAAAAACAACGATGATTCATTGACATGGTTGACAAATCCTCCTTATAGATAATTCGTGCAAACAAAAAGCGCAACTTCGATTGATGAAAATCGAAATTGCGCGATGTAACTTAGCTGGGGGAGAAAAGTCATTTGTCGGGGTCGTTTGACCACAATTTGACCACAAAAGGAATGAAACGTCTTGACATCCAATGAAACAGAATGATATAATACATTTGAAATTTAACGATACTGAGTCTAGGCAGTATCGGATTGTACATTGTGTTTTCGAGAGAAGCACAATGGGGTTCAAGAGGCCGTGAGTTCGATTCTCGCCACTCGGACCAAACAAAAATAATCCGAACTTGTTTCCGATAGGAGATGGGTTCGGATTATTTGTTTTCTTCGGAAAATTCAATATGGGTGTCCGTGGAAGATGAAATCCGAAATCATAGATTGACCGACATAAGCTACAACATGATTTCAGGAGGACACGAACATGAAGTATGATGAAAGCGTTTGCAAGTTTAATATGGATACCGGATGTGTGGAGCTGCTGCTCCGGGATGGAAGAAAAATTTCCATCAATTGCACCGGGGTTGAAGATGCGCTGGATGTGACCATAGCGCAGAGGGCAGAATTGGACTACCTCATCTACAATGACCCACTGGCGTATGCAGATTTGATTCTGAATGGTGACCCGGAGAAATATCTGAAACAAATTTTGTGAAATGAATATTCTGCGATTTTACTGAAGAATTGACAATGTAGCGAAAACTAGATATCATAGCAACAGGCTTTATTTTGTTTCAGAAGAGGTATTAGCATATGGAAGCGTATGAATTAGATAAAATAAAAGTTTTGGCAACTTCTTTCCGTGGTGCAATTGAGATAGCAAAAGATGCTGGTGAATTTGATAATGACTTTGCATTTCCTCGATTTCCCAAAGGATGCTGTGGAGATACAAGCGATCTTTTAGCTGAGTATTTGGCACAGCATGATATTTACACATATTATGTCTGTGGTCAAAAAGGTACCCAATCACACGCATGGCTGGTTCTTGTAAACACTGTAACAGTGACAACTGATAATTCAGATGCTGACAGAAAGTATAAAAGTCTGATAAGTGTTTATAATGAAGATAATGATGTAATGCTACTGCGAAAATACTATAACTTAAAAGATTCTATTATTATTGACATAACCGGAGATCAGTTCACAAATCAAAAATGTTTTTTGTATTATAACATTCCTGTTTATGTTGGTTTTTTAGATGACTTTCATAAACTTTTTAGGGTGGATCAATGCTCTATCCATGAACCTGCTAGATTGTGGGATGCTCGCTGCAAAAGTCTGTATCGAGCAATAACTAAATATATAAAGTGATTTGCAGTATGAAACGAAGTTTTTTTCAATTAAGGTATAAAACAAAAACAGGGTGCGCCCACCCGGACGCACCCTGAAAAATCCACATACGACAGAGATATGTACAACAGGGCGTTCCCCGTAGCAGAGTTCCCATAAAACAGTATTTGCAAAAGCTCCCGAAATGGGGAAGATTTGGCGTGACTTCGGTCACGCCTTTTCTTTTGCTTCCAGTTCATCCAGAGGGATGTACCCCAGCCCATCGTACTTGATATGGATGTGCTGCACCCGCTTTCCGCTGGACTTATCCGGGGCATCCACATAGATGGCCGACACCAGTTCACGGAGAGCATAAGGGGTGAGTTCTTCAATATGAACGTACTTGTGCGCTTTCTGGACGAACTTTTCAATATTCTCGATCTGCTGTTCCTGTACTTCAATTTCCTGCTGGATGGAGAGAACTTCCTCTTCCAGCTGCTTCTGTTCGGCATCGTAGCTCTGACTCATCATGTCGAAGCGGTCATCGCTAAGCTTTCCGTTAACATTGTCCTCGTAAATCTTCATGAACAGCCGTTTGAGGTCTGCAATCCGCTTCTCATTCCGGGCAAGCTGCTTCTTCAGGACGGTCAGCTTTTCGGTGCTTTCCACCCGAAGCTGCTCCTCCATGACCTTGCGGAAGTAGTCCTCATGACAGAGGATGTAGTCCGTCACCCGCTGAACATGACTCAGCACACGTCCTTCCAGAACCTTTACCCGGATGAAGTGTCCCTTGCACTTGCTCCCGTTCTTCTTGTGCAGAGAGCAATCAAAGAAGTCTTGACTGAAGTCCCTGTTATTGGACGAACCATATTGCATCTTGGAACCGCAGTCAGCGCAGTAGACCATACCGGAGAAAATGCTGCTCTTGCCTGTCCGGGTCATGCGGTGACGCTGGCTACGAATCTCCTGAACCTTTTCAAACACATCATCGTCAATAATGCGCTCATGTGTATCCGGGAAGATAGCCTGATTTTCCACAGGATTCAGATGTCTCTTTTTATCCCAGATAGAGTTAGTATAGGTCTTGAAGTTGACTGTGCAGCCAGTGTACTCCCGGCGTTCCAGAATCAAACTTACTGCTCTTTTATCCCAGCGGTAAGGGTCTTCCGGGGCAGGTGCGTTTGTACTCCGGCCATGGCTCAACTTGTAGGCGGTAGGAGTCAGAACTTTATCTGCCCACAGTTGGTTCGCAATTTGGGTCGGCCCACGTCCCTCCATGCACATGGAGAAGATGCGCTTCACAATCGCAGCCGCTTCCGGGTCAACAAGCCAATGCTTCGGGTTCTCCGGGTCTTTTACATAGCCGTACGGAACATTAACCGTCAGCGGTACTCCACGCTCTCCCTTGGCCTTCTGAACGGCCCGAATCTTGCGGCTGGTATCGCGGGCGTAAAACTCGTTGAACCAGTTCTTAATGCCCGCAAAATCGTTGTTTACGCTGTTCGGGTCAATGGTGTCGTAGTTGTCGTTAATGGCAATGTAGCGAACGCCATACTGGGGAAAAGTGAAGTTTGTGTACAGACCTGTCAAGGCAGAATTGCGTCCCAGTCGGGACAAATCCTTCGTGATAACGATTCCTACACGCCCTGCTTCGATCTCGACCAGCATACTCTGAAAGCCGGGGCGGTCGTAGTTCGTGCCGGAATATCCATCGTCCACAAAGAACACCGGGTTCGGAAAGTGATTCTTCTTAGCGTATTCCAGAAGAATAGCCTTCTGGTTCTCAATGGACAGGCTTTCGCCGAGCCGTGCGTCCTCTTGCGACAGTCGGCAGTAAAGTGCGGTGATTTTATTCGTTGCTCCAGACATTGTTGTGTCCTCCTTATTCTGTGGAGCAACTGTCAGTACAGGATTGGTTACCGGGTCAAGTATAGCAGAATTGGACGCAGTTGTCATTCGTCTGCACCCTCATCTTCAAATTTTTGCTGGGCGTTCTTGGCAACAATGCGCTCCAGCTTCTTCAAAAAGGACTCCTTGCCCTCATAGCTGCCGGTCACGGTGTAGGTGGTGTGACCGACTTTCTCCGTGGTGGTCAGTTCTGGAATCCAGAAAGCGGACAGGTTCTTGACATGGAGGTTGCCGTTCTCGTCCACATAAGAGCTGTGTTTCTTCTGCTCTTCGGTCAAGGGCTTTCGCTTGAAATAGATTTCATTTTCGGAGATGTTCACAGTCTCGCTGGTCTGCTCTTTCGGGGCATCATCATACAGCTGTGCGAAAAATGCCAGTGCATCTTCGGGTGGTTCTTCCTCCATGAGCTGCTCGAAAACTCGCTGTTCCTCTGCCGAGAGGTTATTCCATGCGGCTTCCAACTCCTGCTCGTTGGCTGCGTTGACGAAGGCTTCGATCTCTTTTTTCATGGTGCATCCTCCTTTGGCTGCGAAAAGCGGATTTTCAAAAAGTATGGGTTTTCGTGAGAGCAAGAATCGTCCCGTGGCCACAAATTTTCAATTCTTGAAAATTTCCTGCCCCTTTGGGACAGCTTCTTGTTGGGGCGTGCCTGCCCCAAACCCTGCCAGATAAAAGCAAAGGGGCATTATCTGCCCCGATGCTTTTCCTTTCGCTTCTGCTGTTTCAGTTCAAATTGACGCTGCTTTTCTGCTTCGCGTTGTTTACGGCTAAGTGCTTTTCGCACCAGCTTGTTTTCTTCTCGCTGCATTTGCAACGCCTGCTGTGATTTTGTGCCGATTCCTGTGGCAGCTGTTTCCTTTCGGATTTGCCGTTGCAATCGCTTTGGATTCACAGACTCTTTCTTTACAACTGTCTCAACAGATGGACTGAAGCGCAGCCGACTGTAATTCTTGAGCAGATACTCCCAGACTTCATAGTCCTTTGGTTCTGCGCCAAACACGACTTTACACACTGAAAGCTTTCTTCTCTCAATACGCTCAAACACTCCAATCCAGAATGGAGCCTCAAAAAACACAGTCAGCTTTGTAGAATCAATGTCCATAACGAAACCCTCCTGAAATAAATCCTTACAGGAATGGACAACCCGGAGGGGAAGGTTACTTACCTACACCGTGCGGTGCAGACGGCTGGGCTACCTACCAGCTCTAGCATCTCTCAGGAAGAAATGCGTTGCGTTTTTATCCTGCTTTTATTATATAAAGCACATCCCTGTGCATTATATCTACCTTAATTGGTTTTCCAAGTGAAGTATACCACACTCGTGGTCAAATGACCACCCATATATACGAGAATTTGACCGTTTTACTGCGTACGTGCGTACCAACCTTCCGTACGCACGTACGCAGCGATTCGCCCGAAACGCCCCCTATACAACCGTTTCCCCTCGGAGAGCCCACTACACTTTGCAGGCCGCAGGGCTGAAAGTGTCATAGTAGGTTATTACACTTCCGCAGAAGTGCCTTTCCCTCGCCGCAGACAGCCGGGTGTGCCTTTGCGAGAGCCTTTTGTGCGGCGAACCCACATCGCCCATGGGCGATGTGAGCAGGGATTCCAAGGGGCGCAGTACCCTTGGCACACGGCTTTGGTACAAAGTCTAGTGTGTTACACCTTGATAGAGGTGTACAGACCCCCGATATGCAAAAAGTCCCATGTTCAACACCTTGACGGTGCGAACATGGGACTTGATGATTCCTCGGCCTAGCTGGGTACTCGTAACCAATCCTGACAGGCAGTTGCCATGTCATTTCTCGAAAACTGTTTTACGAATACCCAGCAAGCGGGAACTTCCTGTTTTTCTTTGGTTGCAATATGAGCCTGTTCCGCCTGCCACGCGGCAAACTCCCGTTGGCCTTCCTCGCTGTTCCAGCAGGCAAGGATGGCCGGGTAGAATGCCCGTGCCAGACGGTCGATGACTTCATCGGGATAGGGGGAAGTGTTTGTGGACTTTTTCTTTTTGTTCAAACGCACGCTCCTTTGGACATCTGTGAACAGCATACCATGTGCCTGATGTTATGCTGTCTGGTCTTTAACATCTGCGAGTGCGGCTTCCAGAGAAGCAAGGTAGTCCTTGTGCTTGTGAATGATCTCCAGAATCACATCACGCTGTGCATTATCGGGCATTTGCTCCAACTGATAGTTGAACGCAATGCGGAAACGAGTGGTCACATCTTCCAATGCTACATACCTGTACCGCAGATCTTCCGGGTAAGCATCGCTGTCGTAAATCGATTCAAACTTTCGGAATGGCATGACAGGAGCTTTGCCCGGAACACGAATCACACCGTCAGCGTCAGGCTTCGGTTCCACCTTCAGCTCCGGGTGCAGAATATCCTGCAAGGTCTGTGCACGGTCATTGTAGGCCGCCCTGGCAAGGCGGTGCATATCCGCTTTGGACACTTTCATCTGTCCGGACAGGATGCTCTGCTTTAAGCCCGGCATCAGTTCTTCCGCAATCTCCACGCCTTTCATATACTTCGAGGCGCGGATAACGGTGTCCTTGCTCACACCGTTTTCTTCTGCGATTCGGTCGCAGGTTTTGGTGCTGTCGATCAAGTTCGCATTTAGCGAACTTGATTTTGCATCGCTGCTCTTGCGATCACCGCCGTGCGCGGCTTTTTCGGCTTCATACTGTTTGCCCATCAGGTAGTACTTCTGCTCCGGGGTGAGGTTGCGCCGCCCCAACTGGTTCTTACAAATCCAAGCGAGAACTTCTTCTCGGCTTTCAAACGGGAGTGGCATCGTGGAGAAAGAGATTTCGGGATGTTCCTGAACGATCTCATAACGATTGTGTCCGTCAACAAGGATGTTATTCCAAACGATCAAAGGAGAAAGCAGCTTGCCTTCCTTGAGGATATTTTCTTCAAGCTGCTTAAATTCATCATCGGTCAGAGGAGGGATCTGGGACTGGAACTCCGGGTCAATTTTCAGGTTGATCATACGCACACTCCTTTATCTCTCCTGCTGCGTCTGTTCTTCCTCCCGGAAAAAGGACGCAACATTCTGCTTTGCGGTTTTCAGTTTGAG
>OLSC01002529.1_pt1 | contig 12372 bp, 10 predicted proteins | sample 1672881 | NCBI WGS metagenome assembly OLSC01 (sample SAMEA3136733, study PRJEB25190) | human gut metagenome | biome: human gut; feature: human-associated habitat; material: faeces | place: Austria | collected 2013
TCTCCGTTGCTTCCGGCGGCGGCACGGGCCGTACCCTGCACCCCGATAACGTGGCTGCAGGCCCCGCAAGCTATGGCCTGACCGACTCTCTGGGCCGCGTCCATGGTGATGCTCAGTTCGCAGGTTCCTCCTCCGTGCCCGCACACGTTGAGATGATGGGCCTGATCGGCATGGGCAACAACCCCATGGTCGGCGCTACCGTTGCCTGCGCTGTTGCTGCTGCACAGGCCAACGCCTGATCTTTTCCTAGTTCGGCAAAGGGGGCTGCCTTCCGAATGGGCAGCCCCCTTTTTATGCTGAGATATGTTCGCGCAGGCTAACTGCCTGCAACGTTGCTTCAACTAAGAAGGAAAAAGAAGAAACCATGAAAAACACGAAGATGAAACAGAGCATTGCAGCGCTGGCCATGGCCGCTGTCGTTGCAGTGAGCCTGCTGGGCTACGGCTGCGGCAGCAAGCCCGCCTCCACCACCGGCGCGGGTGCTACCGGCGATTTTACCGGCACTGCCAAGGGCTTTGGCGGCGATGTTACCGTTACCCTGACCCTGACCGACGGCAAGATCACCGGCTGCACCGCTGAGGGTGCCGATGAGACCAAGGGCGTGGGCTCCAAGGCAATCGAGCAGCTGCCCGCTGCCATTGCCGAGAGCGGCAGCATTGCCGTGGACGGCGTGTCTACCGCAACCATCACCTCCAATGCCATCAAGGAGGCAGCCGCTGCTGCCATCACCGCTGCTGGTCTGAAGCCTGAGGATTTCCAGACCGCTGTGGAGAACAACGCTGAGCCTGCTGAGGACTCTACCGTTGATACCGACATCGTCATCGTGGGCGCAGGCGGCGCAGGCATGACCGCTGCCCTGACTGCTACCAGCGAGGGCAAGAGCGTTGTCATCGTGGAGAGCCAGCCCGTGGTGGGCGGCAACTCCGTGCGCGCTACCGGCGGCATGAACGCCGGTAAGACCGTGTATCAGGATGAGAACGAGTTCGCCGAGGGCGCAGGTGTCGAAAAGACCCTGAAGACCGCTGCTGAAAAGTATGCTGACAACGAGACCATCACCGCTCTGGCCAAGACTGTGTCTGAGCAGTGGGCTGCTTATCAGGCTGACCCCAAGGGCTACTTCGACTCTGTGGAGCTGATGGAGCTGGATACCATGATCGGCGGCAAGGGTGTCAATGACCCTGCTCTGGTGGAGACCCTGTGCTCCAACAGCGCTGATGCCATCGACTGGCTGGGTGAGCAGGGCATTACCCTGAACAGCGTCTCCTCTGCAGGCGGCGCATCTGTCAAGCGAATCCACCGCCCTGTGAATGAGGAGGGCAAGGTCGTCTCCGTGGGTGCTTATATGGTGCCCCTGCTGGAGGAGGACTGCCAGAAGGCTGGTGTCCAGATCATGGTGAACACCACCGCCACCGAGATCCTGACCGATGACAACGGCGCTGCTGTTGGCATCAAGGCCACCGGCGCTTCCGGTGAGACCATTACCATCAACGCCAAGGCCGTGATCCTGACCTCCGGCGGTTTCGGCGCAAACATGGATATGGTCGTTGAGTATAAGCCCGAGCTGAAGGGCTTTATGACCACCAACGCCCCTGGCATCCTGGGCCAGGGCATCAAGATGGCACAGGCCATCGGTGCTGACACCGTGGATATGGACCAGATCCAGATCCACCCCACTGTCCAGTACGACAGCGCTTCTCTGATCACCGAGGGTCTGCGCGGCGACGGCGCTGTTCTGATCAATTCCGAGGGCAAGCGCTTCATTGATGAAGTCGGCACCCGTGACGTGGTCTCTGCCGCTGAGATCGCACAGCCCGGCAGCTACAGCTGGCTGATCATTGACCAGAAGATGGTCGATGATTCCAGTGTCATTCAGGGCTACATCAAGAAGGGCTACACCTTCGAGGGCAAGACCTATGAGGAACTGGCTGAGCAGATCGGCGTGGACGGCGCTGCTCTGGCCGAGACCATGAACACCTGGAACGGCTACGTTGAGGCCAAGAATGACCCCGACTTTGGCCGCACCAGCTTTGCAAACAAGCTGGATACCGCTCCCTACTATGCCATCAAGGTCACCGCAGGCGTTCATCACACCATGGGCGGCCTGAAGATCAACACCAACACCGAAGTCCTGAACGAGAACGGCGAGATCATCCCCGGCCTGTTCGCAGCAGGTGAGGTGACCGGTGGTGTCCACGGTGCAAACCGTCTGGGCGGCACTGCTGTCTCTGACTTCGTTGTCTTTGGCCGCATTGCAGGTGCAGCTGCAAGCAAGTACGCTGCATGAAACGCCTGAAAAGCTGGCAGAAAAACCTGATCTTTGCGGCCGTGGTGCTGGCCGCGGCAGCACTCCTGTTCGTGCTGTACCGTGCCAACGCCCCCAAAGCGGAGCCGCTGGTGGCCGTGGTCGATTTCGGCGACGGCATCACCGAAACGATCCCGCTGGACGAGGACCACGATTATCTGTATGATGTGGGCGATTATATCGTGCATCTGCAGGTAAAGGATGGGGCTATCGCCTTTCTCGACAGTCAGTGCCCGGACCATGTGTGCGAGCAATTCGACTGGCTGAGCGAGCAGGATGCCTGGGCCGCCTGTGTCCCCGCCGGGGTCTATGTAACGGTGCAGGCCGCAGAAACAGAATAAAACAAAGAGGCCGCCGTGCAGGAGATGATCCTGCACGGCGGCCTGTTGTATAGGGGGAAATGTTATTTCACGTATTTGCCTTCGCAGATATTCTTGCAGCAGGCGCTGATGGGGAACCAGCAGCAGTCCCGGCAGATATCGGCCAGCATCTCGGGGGTGGCTTTGGCATCGATCTCCCGGATGAGGGCCTGGTAGTCGTATTCCTTTTCCTCCAGCCCGAAATACTCCACAGTCTTGCGGTCGTACCGCTTGACCTTTTCCTGTGTGTCGCACAGGTCGGTGTCCAGCTTGTTGGGGCAGCAGGAACAGAGGGTGTCGGTGGAGAAGGTGAGCTGGATCTTCGTCCCGGGCACATCCCGCAGCTGATGGACGATATCGTTCATGTGCTCCACAAAGGCTTCGCTGTAGCCATGGCCGGAGTAGCCCTGGGTGCAGAGCAGGTGATGCGGGCGCAGTACGATGCTCATGCCTTTTTTACCCCCGGGATCCGCTTCCGGATGTTCAGGCCCAGCACGCAGGCCAGCACAGCCTTGATGATGGCGGTGGGGATGAAGGGAAGAACGCAGGCAGAAACAGCCACGGACACGGTGCTGTGGGCGACGATCACGAACAGGATAACACCCACGATATAGTTGACCACAGTGCCCACGACAACCGCCACGGGGAAAGCACCCTTGAAAGCATCCCTGTGCTCCACGCCCAGGCCGATGATGTAGGCCATGATGGGGAAGGAGATCAGGAAGCCGCCGGTGGGGCCGACAAACTTGTCGATGCCGCCGGAGAAGTTGGCCAGCACCGGCACGCCCACAGCGCCCAGCAGCAGGTAAACGAGCGTGGCAATGGCGGACAGCTTGGAGCCCAGCACCACAGCCGCCAGCGTGATGGCGAAGGTCTGCATGGTCATGGGCACACCCAGCGGCATGGGGATGGAGATCTGTGCCATCACGGCGATGACGGCGGCAAACAGGCCCGCGTAGCAGATATCGCGCACCGAGAACTTACTGTTCTGATTCATGGTAAAAAATCCTCCTCTGGTTTGGTACAAACAACGTCCCGATTAAACCAGAAAGCGGCAGACAGGTCAACTTGTGATTTGCACAAAGGTTTACAATCTGTGAAAATTTGCTGAAAAGCGTTCAAACGAAATTTGGACGCTTGTGTATCCGGGCAAAATGCGATACACTACACCTATACATAGGAAAGGAATCTGACAGGCCGCCCTTCGGCGAGCCTGAATCTGATAGGAGGAACATGATGATCTGGAATAAGAAGAAGGACGGCGCGGAGAACCCGGGTGCGGAAACGCCTGCGGCACAGACAACCAAGGCCCCGGTGCTGTTTTTGCAGAAGAACTGGAAATGGCTCGTGCCGGTGGTCTGTGTGGTGATCGCGGGCGGTGTGTTTTTGCTCAAGCCCAAGAGCGCCAGCACCACAGCCGTGGACCCCAGCTATCTGGAAGCCAGCCCTGAAGTGCGGGATGTCTCCAATACCCTGAGCGGCACCGGTACCCTGAACCCTGCCAACACCTACACCGTGAAATCTCTGGTGGAAGGCAAGGTGCTCACCGGCGAGTTTGAGGAGGGCGACGTGCTGGATGAGGGGACCGTCCTCTACACGCTGGACAGTTCGGACGCTTCCACCAATTTTGAAAAGGCCGAGATCGCCATGCAGCAGGCACAGCGCGGCTATGACAAGGTGGTGGACCGCCAGTATGTGCGTGCCGAAGTGGATGGCACCGTGAGCACCCTGAAGGTCGCCAAGGGCGACGAGGTGACCAGCGGGCAGGAGGTCGCCATCATCCGCGACAGCTCCAAAATGCTGCTGACGCTGGAATTCCCCGCCGCCGATGCCGCCAATTTCAGCGTGGGCCAGACCGCCCAGGTGACGCTGGACGGCACCTTTGAGCAGCTGGACGGCACCGTGACCAGCGTGACCGGAACGGATGCCCTGAGCACCGGCAACCTGCTCACCCGCACCGTGACCATTGCCGTGCAGAACGCGGGCGGCCTGACCACCGCGCAGGCGGCCACCGCCTCCATCAACGGGGTCAGCTCCATCGGTTCTGCCACCTTTGGCTATCAGGCGGAGCGTACCCTGACCGCACAGGCTGCAGGCACTGTGACCTCCATCCATGTGCAGGAGGGCCAGACCGTTGCCGAGAACGATATCCTGATCGAGCTGAGCGGCGATGACCTGACCGAGAGCATCCAGTCTGCCTCTGAGACCCTGCGCAGCGCTGAGATCTCCCTGCAGAACCTGCAGGATACCATGGCCAACTATACCGTCACCTCTCCCATCAGCGGCACCATCATTGAAAAGGATGCCAAGGTGGGCGATGCGGTCAAATCCGGCGATACCCTCTGCGTCATCTACGACCTGAGCTATCTGGAAATGGTCATCAACGTGGACGAACTGCAGATCAGCTCCCTGTCTGTGGGCCAGAAAGTGCAGATCACAGCCGATGCCGTGCAGGATAAGAATTATGTGGGCACTGTGACCCGCGTCTCCATGAAGGGCGCTTCCAACGGCGGCACCACCACCTACCCGGTGACCATCCGCATTGACGATACTGACGGCCTGCGCCCCGGCATGAACGCCAACGCTGAGATCGTGGTGGCTGAGGCTGCCAATGCCCTGACCGTGCCCAATGCGGCCATCGTCCGGGGCGGCTACGTGCTGGTGACCCAGGATTCCCCCAGCGCTTCCAAGGCGGATACCACCATGGAGGCACCCGAGGGCTTTGTCTATGTGGCCGTCAAGACCGGTGTCAGCGATGATGATTACACCCAGATCGTCAGCGGCATCCAGGAGGGGGACACCATTGGTTACGACCCCAACTCGGTCAGCAGCGACAGCTACTACGATGACGGTGGCAGCAGCATGATGATCTTCTGATGGGAGGATGGAATGAGCGCTCTGATCGAATTTGATGCGGTCTGCAAGTATTACCAGATGGGCGACACCACGGTAAAAGCTGCCGACCACATCACCATGAAAATAGAAAAAGGCGAGTTTGTTGCCATTGTGGGCCAGTCCGGCTCCGGCAAGTCCACCTGCATGAACATCATCGGCTGTCTGGATGTGCCCACGGCGGGCACCTACCGGCTGAACGGCCGGGATGTGGGCAAGATGAGCCGGAACGAGCTGGCCTCCATCCGCAACGAGATGCTGGGGTTCATCTTCCAGCAGTATAATCTTCTGCCCAAATTAAACTTACTGGAAAACGTGGAGGTGCCGCTGGTCTATGCGGGCATCCCCCGCGCCGAGCGCCACCGCCGGGCCCGCGAGGTGCTGGAGCAGGTGGGGCTGGGCGATAAGCTGAAAAACAAGCCCAACCAGCTTTCGGGCGGCCAGCAGCAGCGCGTATCCATCGCGCGGGCGCTGGTGCGCAACCCGGCGATCATTCTGGCGGATGAGCCCACCGGCGCGTTGGACAGCCACACCGGCCGCGAGGTGCTGGGAATGCTGCAGGACCTGCATGGGCAGGGCCATACGGTGGTGCTCATCACCCATGACAACTCCATTGCCGTGCAGGCTGACCGTATCATCCGGCTGGAGGATGGTCAGGTGGTCTACGATGGCGACTCCCGCGCGCCGGAAGCCATCGTCCAGCCGACGCTGAACTTTGAACCGGCAGAACAGGAGGGGAACAAATGATCATTGAGACCTTCCGTCAGGCCCTCCAGAACGTGTGGAGCAACAAGCTCCGCACTTTCCTGACCATGCTGGGCATCATCATCGGTGTCATGGCGGTCATCGTCATCGTGGGTCTGGGCAACGGCATGACCCAGAGCATGCGGGACAGCTTTTCGGCGCTGGGCACGAATGCCCTATCCATTCAGGTCTGGGGCTACGGCTCCCGCACCGCCTCGGTGGAGGATGTGTATAAGATCGCGGATAAGAACAAGGAGCTCATCTCCGCAGTCTCGCCCCAGATCGATTTCAGCAAGAACACCCCCAAGGTGGGCACCACGACCTACCGCTACGGCACCAGTGTTTACGGTGTGGACGAGCACTACGCCGAGATGAAAAACTATACCCTCGCCCAGGGGCGCGGCCTGCAGTACATGGACATCAAGGACAACAAGCAGGTCTGCATCATTGGTGATTACCTCAACCGGGCGGCCTACGGCGGCAACGCGGTGGGCCAGACCATCAAGCTGGGGGCCTACAAGTTCCGGATCGTGGGCGTGCTGAACGCCAAGGTGACGGACAAGAACATGCAGCAGGGCTCCGACGATGACTGCGTCTATCTGCCCTACACCACGGCCATGCGGCTCTCCAACCAGTCCAGTGCCAAAAACTTTGTTGCAATTATGACGGACGAGAGCCGGGCCAACGAGGCCAAGGCGGTGGTGGAAAGCGGCCTGTACGACCTGCTCAAGAGCGACAACGCTTATTACATCTACAGCGCCAGTGAGTGGCTGGAGGAGATGAACGAGATGATCAACATGGTCATCATCATCCTTACCGGCATTGCCAGCATCTCGCTGCTGGTGGGCGGCATCGGCATTATGAACATCATGCTGGTGTCGGTGACCGAGCGCACCCGGGAGATCGGCATCCGCAAGGCACTGGGTGCCAAGGAGCGGGTGATCCTGTCGCAGTTCGTGGTGGAAGCTGCCACCACCTCCGCACTGGGCGGCGTGCTGGGCATCGTCCTTGGCTATATCGTGTCCATGGCGGCAAACCGCATCCTGCCCATGATCTCCAGCGACATTGATGTGACCGTCAGCCCCTCGTTCAACTCCATCGTGGTGGCCTTTGGCATCTCAGTGGGCATCGGTGTGCTGTTCGGCTATCTGCCCGCCAAGCGCGCCGCAAGGCTGAACCCCATTGAAGCGCTGAGATATGATTAAACCTTTCACCGCTTCGGTCTGGCTTTGCCAGCGCCCTGCGGAGCTCCCCTAATAGGGGCAACAACGACGACCGCCGCCAGTGGCGGATGAAGGGAGGAGTTGTTGGGGCCGCGGCCAGCAGGATGCAAGTGCAAGGCTTTGCACGAAGCAGACGCTGGGAGCCGCAACCCGGAATACATTAGAAACTATTTTAAGGAGGATTTTCCATGAAAAAGCGAATCCTTGCATTTCTGCTGGCGGTGAGCATTGCCGTGTCGATGCTGGTGCTGCCGGCATCGGCAGCGGGCAACGCCAACACGGCGGTCCAGCTGTCCATCACGCTGAACGCGATGGACAGCAGCCAGCAGGCGGCTCTGAACGCTGTGGTCACCCGCAGTGCACTGGCCCGGATGCTGGTGTCCTACTCCACCTACCGCGAGAGCGTGGGCTCTCAGGGCACGGTGGGCACCTTGTTCACCGACCTGCCCGGCACTTCGCCCTATGCCCCCTATGTCCGCATTGCGGTGCAGAACGGTTGGATGAACGGCTACACCGACGGCTCTTTCCGGCCCGACAATGCCGTGACGCTGGAAGAAGCGGTCACGGCCATCCTCAAGCTGATGGGCTATAAGATGACCGACCTGAGCGGCTCCTTCCCCAACGCACAGCTGAACAAGGCCAGTGAGCTGGGCCTGCGCAATCAGGTGGACCGCAGCCAGGGCGAGGTGCTCAACTACGAGGAGTGCGCCCTGCTGTTCTACAACGCCCTGACAGCCAACACCGCCAGCGGCAGTGCCTACGGCAGCAGCCTGGGCTTCACGGTCTCCAATGGTCAGGTGGATACCTCCAGCGTCATGCTCAAGAGCCTGAAGGGCCCCTTTGTGGCGGGCGATACGGTCCAGCTGCCCTTTGTTCCCAAGATGGTCTACCGCAACGATAAAGCGTCGGAATCTGCGGAACTGAACAAATATGATGTGTATTATTACAGCGAAAGTTTACAGACACTGTGGGTCTACACCCGCCGCGCCGCTGGCCGCATCACGGCAGTTTCGCCCAGTGCCAGCGCCCCCACCAGTGTAACGGTGGCAGGCACCAGCTATACGCTGGGTTCCTCTGCGGTGGCCTCCCAGGTGTCCTCCCTCAACGGCGGCGGCGTGGGCGAGGTCGTCACCCTGCTGCTGGGCATGAACAATGAGGCTGCCGGGATCGTGACCGGCGAGGAAGCCGACAACGTGTTCTACGGTGTCGTGCAGACCGCCACCCGCAGTCTGGTGGAAGAGAACGGCGCGGATGTTTTGCAGAAAGTCTCCGTCATGTGCACCGATGGCATTGCCCGCACTGTGAATGTGGACAAGAGCCTGAACTTTCCGCAGGGGTGGCTGGTAGAGATCAAGGTCACCCCGGAGGGCGAGAGCGTGGAGCACATCGAGGACCGCCGCGTCAACGGCACCATCAATGCCAATGCCACTGCTCTGGGCGCAGCCGCCCTGGCCGACGATGTAGAGATTCTGGATACAACTTCGGAGGGTGTGGCTGGGACGGTTCGTCCCAGCCGCCTATCGGGGGTAACACTGAGTGACCTCGATGTCCGCTACTATACCGTCAACGATGCCGGACAGATCGACCGGCTCATCCTGAACGATGTGACCGGCGACCTGTGGAGCTACGGCGTGCTGGACGATGTGAAAAATCTGGCCATGAATTATTCTGACCTGAAGAGCCTCGTCACCAGCATTACGGCGGGAGATTCCGCTTCCGGCACCACGACCACGACAGGCACCACCACCGGAGCGGCCACGGGCGGCACCGACGGCTCCGGCTCTACCTCGGATACCACCACCACTGTGACCGGTGCCACGGCGGTAGACCGCCTGTCCAATCTGCTGGTGCCCACCACCAGCGAGATCCTGTGGGGCATCGTCTCGGGCGATATCCTGAGCACGGCCTGGCAGAAGCTGACCAGCAACACCGGCTCCCTGATGAGCATTGGCTTCCAGCAGATCGCGGAGATCACGGGCACCCCCTTCAAGCAGATCTTTAACTACATCGGCGGCGGGGCGACCTATATCTGCTACGTCAACGGCGCGGTGGCCAGCTACACCACGGCCATCAAGTATCCGGTGCTGGCGGGCGGCATTGCCGTGCGGCAGGAGACCACCGGCTCTGTCAAGGCCATGATGCAGCTGATGCCCCTGAAGATCGACAAGGTCGGCGCGGCCTCGGTGCTCTCGGGCAATGAACGCTACGAGATGGCAGACAATGTGCAGGTCTACCTGTGGTACAAGGGCCAGTATTACCCCACCAAGCTGGCTCAGGTGGATGCGGACGGCTACCAGCTGACCGGCTGGTACGATAATTTCGGCTGCGCTGCCGGAAAAAAGGTCCGCGTCATCATTGCGGTCAAGAACGACTGATGCTTTATTACAGCGGCCTGAGCCGCACACTGCGGCAGCTGCGCTGGGTGCTTTACCCGCGCCGCTGCCCTTTTTGTGACCGGGTGCTGGGGAACCAGCCTGCCTGCCCGGACTGCGCCGATGGGCTGGCAGAGCTGCGCCGTGCACCTTCCATGCGGCTGCGCGGCTCCGAGCACTACCTGGGGCGGCTGGATGGGGCAGCCGCGCCCTACCGATACACCGGCCTTGTCCGCCGCGCGGTGCTGCGGGCGAAATATCAGGGCGCGCCCTGGGCAGCTGTAGAGCTGGGCGTGGAGATGGCCCGCCTGCTCTTTGGCAGCGAGATCAGAATGCGCGGCTCTGAGCCCCTGCCCGAACCGGTGCCGGGCCTTGACAGGGGTTACGACTGCATCCTTCCGGTACCGGCCTCCAGCAAAAAGCGCGGCTACAATGTGCCGGAGCGGATGGCACAGCCCCTTGCCCGGGCGGTGGGCGTGCCGGTGGTCACGGACGCGCTGACTCGTGCCCGCTCCACCCGGCGGCAGGAGGGACTTTCCCTTGACGAGCGGCTGGCCAATGTGGCGGGTGCCTTCCGGGTGGCCCGGCCGGAGGCTGTGGAGGGAAAGCGCATCCTTCTGGTGGACGATGTTCTGACCACCGGAGCCACGGCCTCGGCCTGCGCGCAGGCTCTGCTGGATGCCGGTGCGCAGAGCGTGTTCGCTGTGGCGCTGGCTACGGTGGAGTTTCCGCAGCCGGTGGGCAGCACAACGGCCATTGCCGAAAATGAAAAAGAAATTTGAAAATAGTGCTTGACAAAACACCATTCTTCGGGTATACTGATTGAGCTGTGAGCGACAAGCTCGATCAGATGTCCGGGTGTAGCGCAGTTTTGGTAGCGCGCTTGAATGGGGTTCAAGAGGCCGTGAGTTCGATTCTCGCCACTCGGATTGAAACAAGACCGACGATTTCAAAAGAGATCGTCGGTCTTGATTTTTTATTCGGCTGTTTCTGGTGCGCTGTCCCGGAGGGGCGGGCACCGCTGCAAGGAGGGCGAGTCTATGAATGCTGCACTGCGCCGGGATGCGGATGTGATCCTTCGTTCCAGCCTGAACGCTGTTCTGCCGGATGAGGCGGTGCGCCGTGCGCTGCGGGATCTCCGGCCCGGGAAGGGCCGGGTGCTTCTGGTGGCGGCGGGCAAGGCGGCCTGGCAGATGGCACACGCGGCGGTTGAAACGCTGGGCCGGGTGGATGGCGGTGTGGTCGTGACCAAGTACGGCCATGTGAAAGGTGAGATCCCAGGTGTGGCCTGCTATGAGGCGGGCCACCCGGTGCCGGATGCAAACGGTTTTGCGGCCACTCAAAAGGCGCTGGAGCTGGTGCAGGGGCTGACTGCCGGGGATACGGTGCTGTTCCTGCTTTCCGGCGGCGGCAGTGCGCTGTTCGAGCAGCCGCTCGTTCCCGGGGCAGAGCTGCAGGACATCACGAGCCAGCTGCTGGCCAGCGGGGCCGACATTGTGGAGATGAATACCATCCGCAAGCGGCTTTCCGGTGTGAAGGGCGGGCGGTTCGCGCAGCGCTGTGCCCCTGCGCAGGTGTTCAGCATCGTGCTGAGCGACATTCTGGGGGATCCGCTGGATATGATCGCCAGCGGCCCGGCGGTGCCGGATACCTCCACCTGCGCCCAGGCGCTTGCCGTTGCCAAAAAGTATCATCTGGCACTCTCAGCACAGGCCCGGGCCCTGCTGGCGCAGGAAACGCCCAAAACGCTGGACAATGTGACCACCCGGATCACCGGCAGCGTGCGGGAGCTTTGCCGTGCCGCGGCCAGCGCCTGCCGGAATCTGGGATATGAACCGGTTCTCCTGACCGACCAACTCTGCTGCGAAGCACGGGAAGCAGGCAGCTTCCTTGGCTCCATTGTCCGCACCCAGGCAGGGCAGGGGAAAAAGCTGGCCTACATCGCGGGCGGCGAGACCATCGTTCACCTGACCGGAAAAGGGCTTGGCGGAAGAAATCAGGAGCTGGCCCTTGCGGTTGCGCCTGCCATTGCCGGGCTGAACGCGGCGGTATTCTCTGTGGGCAGCGATGGCACAGACGGCCCCACCGATGCCGCCGGCGGCTATGTGGATGGGGATACCCTTGCCGCGCTGGAGGCCGGGGGCTGGAGCGGATACGCTGCTTTGCAGAACAACGATTCCTACCACGCCCTGAAAGCAGTGGATGGCCTGATCATCACCGGGGCAACGGGCACCAATGTCAACGATGTGGCGGTGGCCCTGATCGGGGAAAAAACACCGCCTGTGAGCCCGGAAGTTTCCCCGGAGTGGTGATTGCATTCCTCCGTTGAGTATGTTATACTGAACAGCGAACTGAATAGAAAACAGCAGGTGCGTACCGCCCGCGGCTCTGGCCGGGGGCAGGCACGTTAAAAGGGAAGCGGGTGCAAATCCCGCACGATCTCGTCACTGTGATAAGGGAGTTTACCGCCAGGGTGCAGC
>OLSC01002536.1_pt1 | contig 12339 bp, 8 predicted proteins | sample 1672881 | NCBI WGS metagenome assembly OLSC01 (sample SAMEA3136733, study PRJEB25190) | human gut metagenome | biome: human gut; feature: human-associated habitat; material: faeces | place: Austria | collected 2013
CTCACACCTGAATCACTTTCTTACGCAGCGAAACAGCAAGTGTTTCACTGCTGAGCGAACCGTAACTTGGATTATAAAAGAAGGTTGCGAAACAGAACAAAAAGCTATATACTGAATAGGCTGGAGAAAATATTTTGACATGCCTGTTCCGTACACAATCCGTACAAAAAGGAAGAGGTGCGTCTATGAAAAGAGAAATGATCCTGCCGGTTCTTCTTTCCTTTGGCATCAGCCTGGCGCTGGGGCCGGTTCTGATCCCGTTTCTGCGAAAAGTCAAAGCGGGGCAGAAGGAGCGGGAAGAGGGTGTGCCGAGCCACCAGAAAAAAGCGGGAACCCCGACGATGGGCGGCGTGATGTTTCTGGCGGCGTTTACCGCAGTTTCCCTCCTTTTCCGGAAAGAGGGAGCGGAAGTGGTTCCGGTGCTGTTTCTGACGCTTGGTTTTGGCCTGATCGGCTTTCTCGATGACTATCTGAAAGTCGTGCTGCACCGCAGCGACGGGCTGTACCCGAAGCAGAAAATGGCACTGCAGGCAGTGATTACAGCAGTCTTTCTGTGGTATTTGGCGCGTTTTTCCGGAATTTCCCTCCGGATGCGCATTCCGTTCCTTCCAGGCAAAGAGCTGGACGCAGGGATTTTTACGATTCCGTTTCTCGCCTTTGTGATTCTTGGAACGGTCAACGGTGTCAACTTTACCGACGGCCTTGACGGGCTGGCGGCGAGTGTGACGATTTTAAATGCTGTTTTCTTTTCCGTGGCATCGATCGGCCTCGGAAACGGTGTTTCCCCGTCCGCGCTTGCGGTTATCGGGAGTCTGCTGGGGTTTCTGGTATTCAATGTATTTCCTGCCCGCGTCTTTATGGGCGATACCGGAAGTCTGGCACTCGGCGGTTTCGTCTCGGGAATGGCGTGTTTCTTACGTCTCCCCTTATTTCTGCCGCTTGTGGGATTCATTTATATGATGGAGATTCTCTCTGTGATCCTGCAGGTGTCATTCTTCAAACTGACGAAGGGAAAACGGATCTTCAAGATGACGCCGATCCATCACCATTTCGAGCTGATGGGCTGGTCGGAGACACAGATTGTGACGGTGTTTGCTACAATCACAGCGATATTATGCCTGATCGCATTGATGGGGCTTTAAAATATGGAGGTAATCAAACATGATTTTCGCAGGAAAAAAAGTACTGGTTTTCGGAACCGGAAAGAGTGGAATTGCAGCGGAGGATCTGCTGCACAAGAAAGGTGCTTCTGTCGTTCTTTACGATGGAAATGACAAACTCGAAAAAGAAGAAATCTTAAAAAAATTAGAGAGCCGTGACAGCGTGGAAGTTGTCTTAGGCGAGCTCCCGGAGGAGATGCTCGACAGCCTTGATCTTGTCGTTTTAAGCCCGGGCGTTCCGACGGATCTGCCGGTTGTCCTTAAAATGAAAGAAAAAGAGATCCCGGTCATCGGTGAAGTGGAGCTGGCGTATCAGGTAAGCCGCGGAAAAGTGCTTGCGATTACCGGTACCAACGGAAAGACCACCACAACATCGCTGCTCGGCGAGATCATGAAAGCATATCAGCCGGAAGTAAAAGTGGTCGGAAACATCGGAACCCCGTACACATCCGCAGCACTCGACACGACAGATGATACCGTAACGGTTGCCGAGATCAGCAGCTTCCAGCTGGAAACCATCAAAGAGTTCCATCCGGCGGCAAGTGCGATCACAAACATTACCGAGGATCATCTGAACCGCCATCACACGATGGAAGAGTATATCCGCGTGAAAGAGTGTATCACCGAAAATCAGACGATGGATGATCTCTGTGTGCTGAATTATGAGGACGAAATCCTGCGCCCGTTCGGCGAAAAACTGATGGCAGAGAAGAAAGTACAGGTGATGTACTTCTCGAGTCTGCGTGCGTTAAAGGACGGCATCTATTATCAGGACGGCGAAATCCGCATTGCAAAGAACGGCGAGACGGAGCTTCTGACCAGAACCGACGACTTAAAACTGCTCGGCCTACATAATTTTGAAAACGTCATGGTTGCTTCTGCGATGGCACTTCATGCAGGCGTGCCGATGGAAACTGTCCGCAAAGTCATTCAGGAGTTTGCAGGGGTAGAGCACCGCATCGAGTATGTCTGCGAGAAGGACGGCGTGGCATATTACAACGATTCCAAGGGAACGAATCCGGATGCGGCCATCAAAGGCATCCAGGCGATGAACCGCCCGACTCTGCTGATCGGCGGCGGCTACGACAAGCAGTCCACCTACGAAGAGTGGATTCAGGCATTCGATGGAAAGGTACGCTTCCTGGTTTTGATCGGAGATACGAAAGAGAAGATCGCAAAAGCGGCAAGAAGCGTCGGATTCAACGACATTATCATGGCAGACAACTTAAAAGAAGCCGTACAGATCTGCCACGACAAGGCAAATGCAGGGGATGCGGTTCTTCTTTCCCCGGCCTGCGCAAGCTGGGATCAGTTTAAGAGCTACGAGCAGCGCGGTGAGCTGTTTAAGGAGTACGTAAGAGCACTGTAAAAACGTCATATCAGGAAACTATCCCGCATAAGCTGAAAAAGAGCGAACGGCGGGTGTGGCGCGGATGCGGAAGGAAAAAGAGAAAAAAATAGATGGGACGCTGCTGGTGACGGTATGGATTCTGCTTGGCCTTGGCCTTGTGATTCTGTACAGCGCCAGCGCGTATAACGGCCGGGTCAGATTCCATGACCCGGCTTATTATTTCAAGAAGCAGCTCTTTGCAAGTGCGCTCGGTGTGATCGGTATGTATGCGGTTGCAAAAATAGATTACCGGCGGCTGTTTGCACTGGCACCGTGGTTTTATGCGGCTTCCCTTGCGCTCTCGACGGCGGTGCTTTTTTTCGGAAGTGAGTACAACGGCTCGAAGCGGTGGTTAAAGCTTGGCCCCTTATCGTTCCAGCCCTCGGAATTTGCCAAGATGGCGGTGATTCTCTTCCTGCCCTGGGTGATGGAGCACACGAAAGGCCGGTCCGACAGTCTCTGGTTTATGACAAAGGCGGTGCTGTGCACCCTGCCGATTGCAGCGCTTGTCGGAAGCAATAACTTAAGTACGGCGATTATTTTACTCGGAATCTGTGCGTTTCTGATCTTTATTTCACATCCGGGCTACCTGCCGTTTCTCGGAATCGGAGGCGCCGGCATCGGGTTTATTGCCGTTTTTCTGATGATGGAGAGCTACCGCCTTGAACGCCTTGCCATCTGGCGCAACCCGGAGGCGTACGAGAAGGGGTTCCAGACCATTCAGGGACTCTATGCGATCGGCAGCGGGAGAATCTTTGGCTGCGGGCTTGGAAAAGGCCTGCAGAAGCTTGGTTTTGTGCCGGAAGCGCAGAATGATATGATCTTTTCGATTATCTGTGAGGAGGGCGGACTGTTCGGCGCCTGCCTGGTGATCGCCGTGTTTGCGGTGCTGATCTGGCGCCTGATGGTCATTTCGATCCATGCGCGGGATCTTGGCGGAGCACTGATTGCGGGCGGAATTATGGGGCATATTGCGCTTCAGGTGATCCTGAACATCGCGGTTGTGACAAATACGATTCCGAATACCGGCATTACGCTGCCTTTTATCAGTTACGGCGGCACCTCCGTGCTGTTTCTGCTCGGCGAGATGGGGCTTGCCCTGTCGGTCTCGAGGGACACCGATTAAAAAGGCGGAAAAGCGCTGCAGAACGGGAACAAAACGGGAGTGTAATGCATACCGTAAAAAGAGAGGCCGGATGGGAGAGAACAGGTGGGAGTATATCAGATTCTCGGCGGAAGGCGGCTTTGCGGAACGGTAACAGTCCAGGGTTCCAAAAATGCCGTTCTTCCCATGATCGCGGCGGCGGTTCTGACAAAAGAGGAGGTCGTGCTGGAAGGCTGCCCGAAGATTTCCGATGTGGAGGATATGGCGGAGATTGTAAGGAGCCTTGGCGGAACAGTCTGGTGGGAGAGGAATGCGCTCCACCTGAACTGTGAAAAGATCGAAAAAAGCCGTGTGGAGGGAGCGCTTTCGAAGAGACTGCGCGCCTCTCTTTTGTTTCTGGGAAGTCTTCTTGCAAGGACAGGGGAGGCATACCTTGCAGGGGCCGGCGGCTGCCGGATCGGAAAGCGGCCGACGGACCTGCATCAGAGGGCAATGGAGCTTCTGGGAGCCGAGGTCTTCGAGGAGGACGGCACCATTCGGGCAAAGGCAGATCATCCGAAAGGAGCCGTGCTCTGCTTTCCGAAAAAGAGCGTCGGGGCGACGGAAAATGCGGTTCTTTTTGCTGTCGGAGCGGAAGGTGCAACAAGACTGGAGCACTGTGCGCGGGAGCCGGAAGTGGTTCATCTCTGCCGGTTTCTTAAGGCCATGGGAGCGGAGATTACCGGCGAGGGGACGGAGCAGATTACCGTTTACGGAAGGCAGGGAAAGAGACTGCTGTCCGGCTGCCGGTATCGTGTTCCGGGTGACCGGATCGCGGCAGGGACGTATCTGCTGATGGGCGCGGCGACGCGGGGGCACCTGACGCTTTCCGGCGCGCCGCTGGACGAAATGGGGGCGGTTCTGTACCTCTATCAGAAAATAGGTGGACAATATACAAGGAAGAGTGGTACACTGGTAGCAGACAGCAAAAACGTGCAGCATGCTGTTCCGTACGTGGAGACAGAGGAATATCCCGGTTTTCCGACGGATCTGCAGTCGCTGTATCTGGCGGCAGCGATGACGCTGGAAGGAAAGAGCTGTATCTGTGAAAATGTATTTGAGGACCGCCTCCGGACGGCAGAGGAGCTGCAGAAAATGGGCGGTACGCTGCAGATCTGCGGAAAATGGCTGACGGCCGAAAAAAGCCGTCTGCACGGTGCAGAAGTTGTTTCCCAGGATCTTCGGGGCGGCGCGGCACTCGTATCGGCGGCGCTTGCCGCAGAAGGATTTTCCACAATCCGGCAGACAGAACTGATTGAGCGGGGGTATGAACGGTTTCCAGAAACGCTCCGGGAACTCGGAGCCAAGATTATCGTAGAAAAAGAAATATGAGACAGAAAAAAAACAGAAAAAAGAAGAAAAACAGAAAAATACGGATTCTGACCGGGGTGGTGCTTGGCGTCGGCCTTGCAGGTGCCTTGTTTTTTAATGTGTTCAAAATCCGCAATATCCAGGTGGCGGGGAACACCCGGTATACAAAAGATGAAATCAAAGAGATGGTCGCGGACGACAAGTGGATGAAAAACACGGTGCTTCTTACGACGTTTCATTCGAAGGTTGATATGAGCGATATTCCTTTTATGAACTCCGTGGAGTTTACGTTTGTAAGCTATGACACCATCTGCATCCAGGTAAATGAGAAAAAAGTGGTCGGTTATGTCGAGTACGAAGGCCAGAAGGTCTATTTTGACAAGAACGGCATCGTGCTGGAGTGCGTGGACGAGGAGCAGGAAACACCTGCGGAGGGTGAGTCTTCCGACGGAACCGCCTCCGATGGAACGAGTGCGGATGGATCCCTTACGAGTGAGCCGCTTGCATCCGAAAGCGTATCATCCGATGGCACAGCATCCGAAAGCAGTACATCCGACGGTGCGCTCTCGGCGGATACGATTAAAAGTGCACGTGTGACAACGACAGACTTTCAGCCGACCCTTTCCGATGTTCCGCTTGTAACAGGACTTACGTTTGACTATGTGACCGTGAACGAGCAGCTCCCGGTTGAAAAACCGGCAGTTTTCCGCACCATGCTCGCACTTACGAGAATGACGGAGAAATACAATATCACGCCGGACAGTGTGGAATTTAATGAGAACAGCGAAATTATTCTGCATTACTATGATACCGTGCGGATTCTGCTTGGAACCGATACGGCGTTAGAAGAAAAGATGACGCGCGTAGCAGCAATCCTGCCGAGCCTTTCCGGTCTTTCCGGAGAACTCCATATGGAGGATTACAAGGACGGCGACAGCAGCTTTGTCTTCTCGAAAGATGTATAAGAGGAAAGGAAAGCCGTCAAAAAAACGCAATAATCCTGAATTTTTTATGAAATACGAAAAAAACAGTTGATTATTTTCCGAAGAAATTATATTATATCTTTATGTATGACCATCAGAATATCAGACTATTTTGAGATAGACAGCAGTTCATAATCAAAAGGAGGAAGTTGAAATTGTTAGAGATCATGACAAATGAGGCAGAATCATCTGCAAAGATTATCGTAATCGGTGTAGGTGGTGCAGGAAATAATGCTGTAAATAGAATGGTGGAGGAATCCATCGGCGGCGTTGAATTCGTTGGAATCAACACCGATAAACAGGCGCTGACCCTCTGTAAGGCACCTACCATTCTCCAGATCGGCGAGAAGCTGACCAAGGGACTGGGCGCAGGAGCAAAACCTGAGGTTGGAGAGAAAGCAGCCGAGGAGAGCATCGAAGAGCTCAAACAGATCATGGAAGGCGCTGATATGGTATTCGTCACCTGCGGTATGGGCGGCGGAACCGGAACAGGTGCAGCACCGGTTGTAGCAGGCGTTGCAAAAGAAATGGGCATTCTGACTGTCGGCGTTGTAACAAAACCGTTCAAATTCGAGGCAAGAACCCGTATGAGCAATGCGCTGATGGGAATCGAAAAACTCGAGGAAAACGTAGATACCCTGATCGTGATCCCGAACGACAAACTTCTTGAAATCGTAGACCGCCGGACAACCATGCCGGAGGCATTAAAGAAAGCAGACGAGGTTCTGCAGCAGGCCGTACAGGGCATCACAGACCTGATCAACCTGCCGGCACTCATCAACCTCGACTTCGCAGATGTTCAGACCGTTATGACCGACAAGGGTATCGCCCACATCGGTATCGGCGAGGCAAAGGGCGACGACAAAGCGCTCGAGGCTGTACAGCAGGCTGTTTCCAGTCCGCTGCTTGAGACCACCATCGAGGGTGCAAGCCACGTTATCATCAACATTTCCGGAGATATCTCCCTTATGGATGCAAACGATGCTGCAAGTTACGTACAGAATCTGGCTGGAGAGGATGCAAACATCATCTTCGGTGCTATGTATGATGATTCTGTTACCGATACAGCGAAGATCACCGTTATCGCAACAGGTCTCAACGATGCAACGGCGAAACAGGCAAGCGTATCCCGCAAAGAGCCGGCAGATGCAAGAAAGAGCGCATTTTCCAGCAGCTTCTCTGCACAGGCAGCCGCTCCGGTACACACTGCTCCGAAAGCTTCCGCTCCGGTACAGCCGCAGCCACAGGTTCAGGTGCAGCCGCAGGTACAGGCTCAGCAGACCATGACAAGCAATGTTCCGAAAAAGGACATCCAGATCCCGGATTTCTTAAGAAACCGCAGATAAGCAAAGAATAATAAGCAAATAACGAATTTACCTCGACACGCCGCAGACCGAAAATGTTGCGGCGTGTCGAAGTTTGTTGATCAAAAAAGAAGGTCATTCTTCCGAAAACGACAAAAAATTCACCCCCTTCCGTCTATAATAGGGTCTGTTAGAAATTCAGACCATGCAAAAGGCGCAGGGGGTGTTTTTTTGCACTATGAGATCTTTCTGGATCTTCTCTTTGCAGAGAATCTTCTGCTGAATTATACTATTCTGCGTCTTTCCTCCTTTCTTCTGAAACGATCTGCCACGCGAAGAAGGAGTTTTGCGGCAGCCGCGCTCGGCGCCGGCTATGCGGTGCTGTATGCCGTGTTTGCACGGTATCTGCCGGGTGCGCTGCTCGCCCTGGTCGGAATCGGAATTACAACAGGGATGGTGAAATCTGGCTGCAGAATCACGACAGTACGGGATCTTGCGGTGGGAATGGCAGGCTATATACTGTCCGGTTTTCTGATCGGCAGTGCATACCGCCTGTTTCGGGAGCTGATGCCGGGAAGGGGAATTCTTCTTTTTCTTCTTTCCGGGAGTGCCGCATATGCGGGAACGCTCCTCCTGCTGAAGATCCGAAAGGAGATGCTCCTGGAACACGCCAGGCAGGTTACGGTACAGCTTGTGCAGAATGGGAAATGGAAAAAAGTAAAAGGACTGTACGACACGGGCAATACTTTGCGGGATGCCACAACCAAAAAGCCGGTCTCGGTCGTACCGTACACTGTGATACTCGAATTGTTCCCGGACGAAATGCGGACAGGGATTGCGGCGCTTGCAAGGCACGAGACGGTGCCGGAGCCGGAACAGCTTCTTGCGCTGCAGCCCCGTTACATACCGTTTCGCGGACTGGAAGGCCGGGGCTTTCTGCCGGTGATCCGGATCTCGGAAATGATTCTTGTGACAGAACATACAGCCAGGCACATAAGCGGACCGCTGATTGCGCTTGGCGGAGAAAATAGTTCATCTCCCAGGGGCTATGAAATAATTTTGCATCCAGATCTCATGGAAGGACAGGAGGAATGAAGTATGCTGCAGGCTGCACTGCCAAACGGATTCCGGCTTCGTATGCTGCCGCGGTCCGTACCGGCTGTATTTCGTCAGACAGGGGAGATTTTCTATATCGGAGGCGCAGACGTTCTCCCGGCGCCTCTGGAGGGCCAGGCGGAGGCGGACGCGATCGCCGGGCTTTCCGATCCGGAAAACGAGACGGCAAGGAGCGAGCTGATCGAACACAATCTGCGCCTTGTCGTGTATATTGCACAGAAATTTGACAATACAGGAGTCGGTGTGGAGGATCTGATCTCGATTGGGACGATCGGCCTCATCAAGGCGATCAACACGTTCAATCCGGAGAAAAAGATCAAGCTCGCCACGTACGCGTCCCGGTGCATCGAGAACGAGATTCTGATGTATCTGCGGAGAAACAACAAGACGCGCATGGAAGTTTCGATTGATGAGCCGCTCAATGTGGACTGGGATGGAAATGAACTGCTCTTGTCCGATATCCTCGGAACGGAGGAGGATGTGATCTACCAGGGTCTCGAGCAGGAGGCGGAACACCGCGTGCTCGGAAGTGCAATCAGCAAGCTCTCGGAGCGGGAGCAGGTGATTGTGAAGCTCCGGTTCGGCATCAATATGCCGGAGGGACGGGAGAAAACGCAGAAAGAAGTCGCGGATCTTCTTGGAATTTCACAGTCGTATATTTCGCGGCTGGAAAAACGGATTATGAAACGGCTGCGGAAAGAGATTGCGCGGTATGAATAAAGAATAGAAAAATTTCCTTTCTCAGGGCGTGTTTAAAAAAATTTTTCAAACACGCCCTAAGCAATTGCTTGTCTTTTTCTGATAAGAAAAGTATAATAGAAAGCATAGTGCAAAACAGGAAGACAAACCGGACAGAACGGCAGAACGGTGCCGTTCTGAAATCTGAGTTTTGTACGAAGAAAAAAGGGAGGAAATAAAAGAAATGGAACGAGAGACATTCCAATCGCGCCTTGGCTTTCTTCTGCTTTCGGCAGGCTGTGCCATCGGCATCGGAAATGTATGGAAATTTCCGTATATGGTAGGAAACAACGGAGGCGGCATTTTCGTGCTGTTTTATCTGTTGTTCCTTGCCATTATGGGAGTTCCGATTCTGTCGATGGAGCTTGCCATCGGAAGAGGAAGCAAAAAGAGTACCGTGCGCGCGTATGGGGAACTGGAGAAGAAAGGGCAGAAGTGGCATATCCATGGATACGTTGCCCTCATCGGAAACTATCTGCTGATGATGTTCTATACGGTTGTTGCAGGCTGGATGCTGTATTATTTTTACAGCTTTTTAACCGGAAAATTCAGTGGCCTTAAGGGGGACGCTGTAACTGGAAAATTCAATGAGATGCTTTCATCTCCGTCTATTCTTGTCATCACGATGCTGCTGATCACGATTGCAGGCTTTCTGATCTGCTCTGTTGGTCTGCAGAATGGTGTGGAGCGTGTCACAAAAGTGATGATGATTGTACTGATGGTCGTTATGATTTTCCTTGCGGTTTACAGCTTTACAATGCCAGGCGCAAAAGAGGGTCTGAAATTTTATCTGGTGCCGGACAAGCAGCAGATTGAACAGGTGGGACTGTTCCACATTATCACAAGCGCGATGAGCCAGGCATTCTTTACGTTAAGTCTTGGTATCGGCGCAATGCTGATTTTCGGAAGCTACTTAAACGGAGGAAAATCGCTGCTCGGAGAGGCGATCAATATTGCGGTGCTCGATACGTTTGTAGCCATCACCGCAGGTCTTATTATTTTCCCGGCGTGCTTTTCCTATCACGTACAGCCGGACAGCGGCCCGAAGCTGATCTTTATGACACTGCCGCACATCTTCACCTCGATGAAGGGCGGACGGATTTTCGGAAGCTTTTTCTTCCTGTTTCTGTTCTTTGCGGCACTGTCCACTATCATCGCTGTATTCGAGAACATCATGTGCTGCTTTTCCGAGATTTTCGGTGTTTCCAGAAAACAGTCAGCAGTCATCAACTGCATTCTGATCATTTTAGGATCCCTGCCGTGTGCGCTCGGCTATAACGTGTGGTCCGGCTTCCAGCCGCTTGGCGCAGGAAGCACAGTTCTCGATCTCGAGGACTTTATCGTCAGCAATCTGCTGCTGCCGGTCGGTTCACTGATCTATCTTTTATTCTGTACATCAAAGTGGGGATGGGGATTTAAAAATTACCAGGCAGAGGCAAGTAAGGGCGATGGTCTGAAAGTGCCGGACTGGATGCGATTATACCTTACGTATATCCTTCCGCTGCTGCTTCTTGTATTAATTGTCCAGGGACTGATTGGATAAGCAAAAAGAGAAGAAAAAAGGTCAATATCAGATAGAAAAAAGATAAGAAAAGAACTGGAAAAAAAGCAGAAAATACGAGATAATAAAAGACAAGAAGCCAGTCATGTGCCGGAACCCGGGATTTCCTTTGGGTGTTCCGGCACATGTTGGATAGAAAAGTATGCAGGAGAAAGGGGAACAATATGGGAAAATTTACACCACTGGATTTCGAAAAATACGTAGCGCTTGCCCGTCAGGCAGCAGCAGAGGGATGTGTCCTTCTGAAAAATGACAACGAGGCGCTTCCGCTTCGCAAGGGGGACAAAGTAGCCGTTTTCGGAAGAATTGCATTCCATTATTATAAGAGCGGACTGGGCTCCGGCGGACTCGTCAACACCAAATATGTGGTTGGCATTCTGGATGCCTTAAAAGAAGAAAAAGACATCACGCTCGATGAGAATCTTCTTGGAACATATGAGAAATGGATCGAGGAAAATCCATACGACGAAGGCCAGGGCTGGGGAAAAGTGCCGTGGTCCCAGAAAGAGATGGAGCTCACCGACGAGATTGTGGAGAGCGCAAAAGGCGCCGATGCAGCTATTGTTGTTGTAGGCCGTACCGCAGGTGAGGATCAGGACAACAAAAATGAGGCAGGCAGCTATCTCTTAACCGATACTGAAAAAGAGATGGTAGAAAAAGTCAGCAAAGCATTTGCAAGAACAATCGTTGTGCTGAACGTCGGAAACATTATCGACATGAAATGGGTGAAAGAGTGCAATCCGGCAGCTGTTCTCTATGTATGGCAGGGTGGTCAGGAAGGCGGAAACGGTGTTGCCGATGTACTGATGGGAAGAGTCAATCCGTGCGGTAAGCTGACCGACACGATTGCAGAGAATATCGAGGACTATCCGTCCCAAAGCTGCTTCGGCGATCTGACCCGCAATGAGTACAAAGAGGATATCTACGTCGGATACCGCTACTTTGAGACCTTTGCAAAAGAGAAAGTATTGTATCCGTTCGGTTTTGGTCTTTCCTATACGACATTTGCCGTGACCGCAGAGGCCAAAGAGAAAGATGTTGACAATGTAACCGTGACGGCAACCGTTGAAAATACCGGCAAAACGGATGGTAAAGAGGTTGTTCAGGTTTATGTAAAAGCTCCGCAGGGTGTTCTTGGAAAACCATCCCGCGCACTCGTCGGTTTTGCAAAGACCGGTGTTCTTGCACCAGGCGCAAAAGAGACGCTGACGATCGATGTGACCAAAGAGAGCTTTGCATCCTACGATGACAGCGGTGCAACCGGCCACAAATCCTGCTACGTACTCGAAGAGGGCAGTTATGAGTTCTACGTCGGAAGCGATGTCAGAAGCGCAGCCTTTGCCGGTGCATACGAGCAGCCGTTCAAAGTGGTTGAGATCCTGACCGAGGCTATGGCTCCGGTAGAAGCATTTGAGCGCATGAAAGCTGTTCCGGGCGAAGACGGAACGTTAAAACCGGGATATGAGGCAGCTCCTCTGCGCACCGTAGATCCGATCGAGCGCATGAAAGAAAACCGCATGGAGCCGATCACCTATACCGGTGACAAAGGCTACAAGCTCGGTGATGTCCTGGATAAGAAAGTAACGATGGAAGAGTTCGTGGCACAGCTTTCCGATGAAGATCTGATCTGCA
>OLSC01002544.1_pt1 | contig 12303 bp, 11 predicted proteins | sample 1672881 | NCBI WGS metagenome assembly OLSC01 (sample SAMEA3136733, study PRJEB25190) | human gut metagenome | biome: human gut; feature: human-associated habitat; material: faeces | place: Austria | collected 2013
CTTTTAGAAGGAGATAAATTAAAAATATATGAGGATGATATAGAAAAAGAATTAAAAAATTCAAAAATTATAATAGCAGATCCTCTATATAGACCAATTTGTCCACTTGATTCCAACTTTATATCTTTGCCACATGAGGGGTTTTCAGGGCGAATTTATAGAGATGAAATACCAAATTTAATTAATAAATCTTTATAGGAAAGGGGAATTTACAAATGAAAAAAATCAAAAAAATAATATGTGCACTATTAATAGCAACAATGGTGCCTGTATTTGGAGGGTGTTCATCATCTTCAACTAGTTCTACTTCATCAAAAGCAAGTGCATCTTCAAGCTCAGCATCTTCAGAAAGTAGTGATATAATAACTATAACTGACCAAGCTGATAATAAAGTAACACTTCCAAAAGATATTAAACGTATAGCAGTGTGTGATATATTACCACTTCCATCAGTTTTAACAGTTTTCTTTAATTCAGGAGATAAAATAGTAGGTATGTCAGAAGCTAGTATGGCAGCTGCTAAAAACGGTCTTTTAGGTGAATTATACCCAGAAGTATTAAAAGCAGATACTGGATTTATAAAAGATGGAGAAGTAAATACAGAAGAGTTATTAAAATTAAAACCAGATGTAGTATTTTATAGTGCATCAGATACAGCAATAGGTGATAAATTAAAAGAAGCTGGATTTAACGCAGTTGCAATATCAGTTAATAAATGGGAATACAACACTATAGAAACTTTAAACAACTGGATAGACTTATTAAGTCAAATATTCCCAGAAGATGCTAAAGCAGATGTAGTTAAAAAACACAGCGACGATGTTTATAAAATGGTTCAAGATAGAGTAAAAGATATACCAGATGATGAAAGAGCTAATGTATTTTTCTTATTTAAATATGATGAAACTTCAATCGCAACATCAGGAAATTCATTCTTTGGTAGCTGGTGGGCAAAAGCTATAGGAGCTAAAAACGTAGCTGATGATATTAAAAAAGACAACGCAGTACCAGTTAACATGGAACAAATTTATAAATACAACCCAGACATAATATTTATGACTAACTTTACACAAGCTCAACCAAAAGACTTATACAACAACACAATAGGAAGCAACGATTGGAGCAAAGTAAAAGCAGTAGAAGATAAAAAAGTCTACAAAATGCCTTTAGGTATGTACAGAAGTTACACTCCAGGAGCAGATACACCAATGACACTATTATGGTTAGCAAAAACTACATATCCAGATAAATTTGAAGATATAGATATGACTAAAGAAGTTAAAGATTATTATAAAGAAGTATTTGGCGTTGACTTAAGTGACAAACAAGTTGAATCAATATTTGCACCGACATCAGATGCAGCACAAGGATTCTAAAATAAGGAAGCTTAGCATTAAATAAATACTTTTATAAAGCAAAATTCTTATATAAATTAATGGGATTTTTAACTATGTAAAGTATTTATTAGCTATTTAAGTAAAACTCATATAAAAAGGGGCTAATACAGAATAAAAAATCTATTTTGTATTAGCCCTTTTTCATTGTAAGGAAATAATTCTATATAAAAACACAATTTTATTTATATAAAATGAACAATATGTTAAAATAGATGTACTCAGTAATAACATATTATAATATCATTACTATATATAAGGAGGATTTTATGACTAATATAAAAAAATTACTACAAATACTAATTCCAGGTATTATACTGGCTATAATAGTTTATGCACTTTTTTTATTTTTTGGAGGAACCATACTATATTTACTTGGATTGAAGTACAATAATTTATTATCCCTAGCAAAGTTCTCTGGGATATTTTTAATTTTGAGTATGATTCTAGACTTTATAGTTGTATGTTTTTTAAAGGTTTTGAAAGAGCTAAGAGGACTTACAGATACCCAATATAATTTATTATATTTGACTTTAGATATACCTTTAAATATGATTATAATTGGCATATCAGAAACACTTATCAAAGGTGTCTCGTGCTCAATGTTAACTGCATTTAGATTTTCTATAATATCTTATTTATTTGGTATATTTTTAGAGAAGAAATCAAAATAATAAGGCTTAGACAAAATTGATTTGTCTAAGCCTTATTTTAAGCAATTATTTTATTGCTGCTCTTTGTCTTTGTTTGTTGTATTGTAGTCTTTCGTGCTCTTTTAAGTATTTCTTTCTAAGTCTTATAGAATCTGGAGTGATTTCTACTAATTCATCATCATCTATAAATTCTAGAGCTTCTTCAAGAGTGAATGTTCTAGCTGGGTTTAATTTTATAGCGTCGTCACTTCCTGAAGCACGAACGTTTGTAAGTTTTTTGTTTTTACATGGGTTAACTACCATATCTTCACGTCTTGAGTTCATTCCGATTATCATACCTTCGTAAACATCAACACCTGGTTCAACGAACATTTGAGCTCTTTCGCTTAGTGCGTTAAGACCGTAAGCCATAGTTGTACCAGCACCTTGAGCTATTAAAACTCCGTTGTTTCTTGTTGGTATTTCACCTTTGTAATCTTCGTATCTAGCGAAAGATCTTACCATGTTTCCTTCACCACGAGTATCATTTATGAACTCACTTCTGTATCCTAAAAGTCCACGAGTTGGAGCAGAGAATTCGATTTTTACGTAATCTCCTTCTATAGACATTGCTTCCATCATACCTTTTCTTAAGTTCATTTTGTTTATTACAGTACCAGAGTAAACTTCTGGACAGTTTATTATAACTTTTTCGATTGGTTCTTGAACTCTACCATCTTCAGTTTTGTGCATTAAAACTTCTGGTTTAGATACACCTATTTCGTATCCTTCACGTCTCATGTTTTCAAGTAATATTGATAAGTGAAGCTCACCACGACCACTTACTTTGTATCCGTCAGTAGTGTCCATTGGTTCAACTTTAAGACCAACGTTAACTTCAAGTTCTTTTTCTAATCTATCTTTTAAGTGTCTTGTAGTTACGAATTTACCACTTTTACCAGCGAATGGAGAATCATTAACTAAGAAGTTCATTGATAGAGTAGGTTCTTCTATGTGTATCATTTCCATTGGAAGTTCATTTCCAACTTCACATATAGTTTCACCTATTGATATATCAGGTATACCTGCTATAACAACTATTTCACCACTACCAGCTTCATTAACTTCAACTTGTTTTAATCCTTCGTAAACTGATAATTTAGATATTTTACCTCTAGAAACTACAGAACCTGATTTACATACAGATATTTGTTCACCACTTTTAACAGTACCTTTGTAAACTCTACCTATACCAAGTCTACCTACATAGTCATCGTATGCAAGTGCAGATATTTGAAGTTGAAGGTGTTTGTCATCATAGTCAGGGTATGCTTCAACATGGTCAACTATAGTTTCGAATAATGGAGATAAGTCTGTGCTATCGTCATCCATTTCTCTTTTAGCTATACCTTGTTTAGCTATACCGTAGATTATTGGGAATTCACATTGTTCATCAGTTGCATTTAAGTCTACGAATAAGTCGAATACTTCATCAACAACTTCTTCAGCTCTTTGGTCTTTTTTATCTATTTTGTTTATGAATAATATTGGTCTAAGACCTAATTCTAATGATTTTTGTAAAACGAATCTTGTTTGAGGCATTGGCCCTTCAGATGCGTCTACAAGTAATATAACAGTATCAACAGTTTTTATAACACGTTCTACTTCTGATGAGAAGTCACTATGTCCTGGAGTATCTACTATATTTATTTTGTAATCCTTATAATTTATAGAACAGTTTTTAGAATATATTGTTATACCTCTTTCAGCTTCAAGGTCGTTACTATCCATTACACATTCTTTTACTACTTCGTTTGCTCTGAATACACCACTTTGAGATAAGAAAGCATCAACTAAAGTTGATTTTCCAGCATCGACGTGGGCAATTACGGCAATGTTTATTATTTTATGTTTAATTGACATATAAAAATCTCCTTTTCTTATTATAACCAAGTTATTATATCATAACAGAATTTAGTATACAAGATATATAAAATAGTAATATTATAAAAAAATCTTTATTTGGCGAAACATAGTAGTAATTATGGTATTAAAATTTAATAAGTAGTTATGTTTTTATTATCGTTAGTATATCTTAAAATATTATTTCCAATTATTTAGAAAATATTCAAAGTAAGAAGCAATTTTATAAATTTTAATTAATTTAGACATAATATTTAGTTATTAAAAATATACTTTATAGACAGTTTATCTTAGTAAGAATTGTAATTAAAATGATAGGTATTTACAAATATTGTTGTTTAAATCATAAATCTATTACGGAGGGGAGCGGATTATATGTCAGCAATTATATTTGAAAATATTAATCCAAGAGATAAAAGAACTGAGGGAGAAGAAAAGTTATTAAATGTTTTAAAATACAGTCCTAGATTTGATGGATGGACAGTATTTGAACAACCTCACATAGATTCTATAAAACCAGACTTTATATTACTTAATCCTAAAAAAGGCGTTATAATTATTGAAGTCAAGGATTGGAATCTGAATTTAGATATTTATAAATCTGGAGGGTATATCAAAGGTACAGATGGAAGATTACATAAAAAAGATCCGGTAGAACAAGTTGAAACTTATAAAAATTGCATCCTTAAATCTGATTTAAATAATAGTGAAGATTTTGTTTCTAAAAATAATGATTATTATGGATATATTGAGACAGTCGTATATTTTCACGGGCCATCTAAAGAAAAAGCTTTAGAATTTTGTACAAATAATACATACACTAAAATTTGGACAGATGATGATATAGATAAAATAAATGATATAAATAAAACACTCAATAAGACACAATATACATGGGCACTTACAGTTAAAGAATCAAAGTATAATAAAGACAATATGTTAGAAAATATGGTACATCAATTAATTAAAAATTTACAATGTGCAGATTATAATTATGAAAGAAAAGAGCCATTTAAACTATTTAAAGAACAATCAGACTTAGCAAATTTAAAACAAAATTCTATACGTAGATGGGGAGGAGTGCCTGGAGCAGGCAAATCACTAGTTTTAGCTGAAAAGGCTGCCAGAGCATTGAAAAAAGATTATCGTGTACTTATTTTGACTTATAACATAACACTAAGACACTACCTAAAAGATTTGTGTAGTCAACAATTTGGATTAGATGATAGACGTAAATTGAAAGACAATTTAAGTGTACTATATTTTCATGAATTTCTAAAAATTGTAGCAGCATCATATTGTATAAAACTTCCATATAGTGAATTATATACTTATAATAATAAAGATTATGATTTTACACAAGATTGGATTAAATGTATTGAAAAATTTATGGAGTTAAACGCATTAAAAGATGAATTTAAGTATGATTATATATTGATAGATGAAGGACAAGATTTTAGAGGAGATTGGATCAGATTTCTTAAAAAATTTTATACTCAAAAAGGCGAATTATTTATTGTATATGATAAATCACAAGATATATATGAACATGGAATATGGATTGAAGATAGTGAACAGATAAAAAACATAGGATTTAAAGGAAAACCTGGATATTTAAAAATTTCATATAGGCTACCAAAAGAGATAGTTGAAAAAATAGAACTTGTACGCAAAGAATTAGGCATACATGAAGAAAATATATTGACTCCTAAAAGTAATTCTAATCAAATAAGTTTACTTAGAAGTATAAAGTGGATAAATTCTAATACAGATTCTAAAGAAGATAAATTAAATAGAATTGATTTAAAAATAAAAGAACTGTTAGAATATAATAAATTAGAAGATATAACTATTTTAACTACAAACGAAAATACAGGTGTGGATATTGTAAAATTTTTTACTGATAAAGGATTAAAAGTATCTCATGTATACGATATGAATAAAGCCAAAGACGAAAAAAAGAGAAGAAATGAAAAATGGAAATTTAGAGGCGGAACAGGCAGACTAAAAGTATGCTCATATCACAGTTATAAGGGGTGGCAAACACCTAATATCATTTTAGTTTTAGATTCTTATGGAAGCGAAAATATCGTGGATATTAGAAAAAATGTAGGCAATGCAATATTTATAAGCATGTCTAGAGTAAAACCAAATTCGATGAATGGACAGTTTTCATTTACATGTTTTAATTATTTACCTGAATATAATTTTTTAGAAAAACTTTTTTGATTTGATATAAAAAGAGATGACTATTATAAGAAATTTATCTATATACATAAAATTACCATTTTAGGGATTAAAATACAGCTTGAATAAACAAGAGAAACCTATATACTAAGTAGAGTGACTAAAATAAAACAAAAGAAAATAATATGCGAAAGGAACATAGTTTATGGAAAATAAACAACTGCAAAAAAACTTAGGTATAGCCGCAGCTTTATCTACTGTTGTAGGTATGGTTATAGGTGGTGGGGTGTTCTTTAAACCTCAAGCGGTATACACATTAACAGGAGGTGCTCCTGGTCTTGGAATATTAGCATGGATTATAGCAGGTATAATGACAATAACTGCAGGTCTTACTGCTGCAGAAGTATCAGCTGCTATCCCTAAAACAGGCGGAATGATGGTATATATTGAAGAGATATACGGTAAAAAGTTAGGGTTCTTAACAGGTTGGATGCAAACAGTACTATTTTTCCCAGCTACAGCAGCTGCTATAGCAGTTATGTTTGGGCAACAAGCTGCATTACTTTTAAATAATTCTTCTTTAGTAATGCCGATGTCTATTGGAGTAATACTATTAATAGGAATATTAAATACATTCGGTTCTAAAACAAGTGGAGCTATACAAACAGTATCTACTGTATGTAAGTTAATTCCTCTTGGATTAATAATAGTATTTGGATTTATAAAAGGGAGCGGAGATAACCCAATAATGAATCCTTTAGTAGCTGAAGGTATAAGACCAATGGGTATTATAGGTCAGTTACTTGTTGCAATACTATTTGCTTACGATGGATGGATAAACGTAGGTGCTCTTGCTGGAGAAATGAAAAATCCAGGCAAAGATTTACCAAAAGCTATAATAGGTGGGTTATCTATAGTAATGGCTATTAATGTAGTTATAAACTTAGCATACTTATGGGTATTACCTGCAAGTGAATTAGCTCAATACGCTTCACCAGCATCTATAGTAGCCGAAAAAATATTTGGGCCTGTTGGTGGTAAATTAATAAATGTAGGTATATTAGTATCAGTATTTGGATGTCTAAACGGATATCTTTTAACTGGACCAAGAATACCTTACACATTAGCTAATCAAAAGCTTTTACCAGCTACTCTTGGTAAATTAAATAAAAATGGAGTTCCTGCAAATGCAACTCTATTTATGGTAGTACTTTCTGTGATATATGCATTATCAGGACAATTTAACTTATTAAGTGATTTATCTATGTTTGCTATATGGGCATTCTATACATTAACATTTATAGGTGTTATAAAACTTAGAAAGACTCAACCAGATTTAGAAAGACCTTATAAGGTTCCATTCTATCCAGTAATACCAATAATATCTATTTGTAGTGGTTTATTCGTTGTAATAGATCAACTATTCTTAGCTGGTATGAAAAGTTCTATGATTTCTATAGGTGGAATTATAATAACATTAATAGGATTACCTGTGTATGCAGTTATGACTAAGAAAAAACCAGAATTAGAAGAAGAAAATAAAGCATCATAATAAAAAAGGATACTATGATTAGTATCCTTTTTTGATTTTATATTCATTTAATAATTTTATAAATTCAGGTTCTTTTTTTAAAAAGCCTATTTCATCACTATATTCAAGTTCTTTAATTATGTTATTTATAAAAATTTGTCCAAATTTATTATCGCTATAATTAGATTTTGGGTTATTATAAATATGTTTATAAAGTGGTGAGTCATTTAATGTCCAAGGATTTTTAATAGAATTGAACATAGATTTTAATGTATCTATAATCTTTTTTGTGTCTTTGGTTTCCATGGCTATTTGATAGTCGCCAACATATTTATTATAGTCCCATAAATTATATATTTCAGTTGTTTGTTTTATTTTGTTTGAATAAATTAGTGCATAATCAAATTTATTTTGTTTCAAAGCGATATCAAGTAAATTAAGTAGAGAGCTTTGGATTGAGTTAGCCATAAAAAGAATTTCTTTTTCTAAAATTTCACAAGCATCGTTTAATTTATCTTGACTAATATATAAATTTGCTTGAAGTTGTTTTTTATTAATTGATACATTTGGTAATTTATCAATTAACATTTGCGCACTGTTGTAATCTTTTCTCTGAATATATTTAGAAATTAATAATGAATTTATATTATTTGCAAGTTCTAAGTCATCACAGTTGCTTACACGAATAAAGAGCTTTTCAATTTCATTTTCGTATTTATCTTTATCATCTACACAATACAAACACAACGCACCTTGTAAAAAATATGAAACTGAATAAATTAATTTATAGCAGTTTGGATACTCATATATTTTATCTATTGCTATTTTAAATGCATAATCATATCCTTTTGTTTCAACAATAGTAGCTAAATCATTTGTAAATTTTCCAATCTCATAATCATTAAGCTCATCATTAAATGATAGTAGAGTATTTAAATCTACTCTTAATAACCTAGCCAAAGGGGGCAAAAGCGTAATATCTGGGTATGAATTTCCTTTTTCCCACTTGTTAACTGCTGGAGTTGTTACACCTAAATACTCAGCTACTTGCTCTTGGGTAAGGTTTAATTCTTTCCTTTTTAATTTTATAATTTCGTTTATTTTCATTTTTTACCTCAAATTTAAAATTTGGATCCATACTTAAATAGTAGCAATTTTAATTAGTAAATACAATTGAAGTATAGTTAAGTAAAATTTAATAATTTTAACTGATAGTTAATTTTTTGATTGAATTAGTTTACATTAATAATCTAACTTTTAAAAATTATCTTATATCCATTAAATATTCTTTATATAACTTCCATGTATTGTCTTCCCATTTAAATACGCTAACATTGTCGAATTTACAATCAAAATCACAAGGGATATTGTTTACATATTCCCAAAGCTCGTCGTATATTTTTTGAATTTTTTTCGATGAAATTGTAACATGAAAAACTTTATCTTTATAATCGTGATTTTTAAAGTGTATATAAGGAAGCTTTTCTAATTCTTCTATAAGTTCATCATGCAAGAGCTTACTTTTTTTATTCATATGTACGTCCATATATATTACCCTGTTGTCGAAATGATTATAACCCTTTATTTTGTAATCTTGGGCTTTGTGATTTTGTGCAAAATCTTGTAAAACTTTGTCCAAATCAGAAATATCATCAGCCTCAAATGGAGCCTTTATCGTAAAGTGTGCAGGCAGTTTTGACGACTTTGCCCCGAGCTTTTCAAATACTTCTTTTCTTAAATTGTTGTTAAAATTGCCAGCAGGACCTTTAACAACGCTTACTATTACATATCTCAAAATATCATCTCCAATTCTTGAAATTATCTGTAGTATATATTAAAAAATGTGTGAAATCAAGGGAAGTATATCTTAAATATATAAAGTTAATATATAAAATAAACAATAATATTATATCAAAATAAGTTCAAAAAATAGAAAATACACTCAATAAAATCCAACAAATATCAATAAATAGCAATAAAATACATTGACTTACAAAATGATATTGATTATAATTAGATTTATAAATAAACAAAAGAGAAAGGGCTGGCTTTTATGGAAGAAAAATTTTATACAATAGATCAAATTGCTGAGATAGTAGGCATGCATCATAAAACAATAAGAAAGTTTATAAGAGAAGGCAAACTTAGAGCAAATAAAGTTGGAAAGCAATGGAGAATATCAGGACATGATTTGAGTATTTTTATGGAAGGTAACAACGTAAGTATTAGAAAAGAAGATGAGTCACACAGTGAAAATATTGAGTTTTCTAATAGCAATGTAGAAAGCATAAAAAACAATAAAATAAATATATCGACAGTTGTAGATATTAATGATGTAGACAGCGATGAATATAGAAGGATATCAAATACGCTTTTGGCACTGATGAATAGTAAAGATTCAAAAATGAGTAATTCGACTATCAACATAAAATGGTATGAAGAAGAGAAAAATTTAAAGGTGATGTTATGGGGAGGTATTGAATTTACTAAATCTATGCTAGATTTTATATCTACAATAACAGAGCAAAATTTATAAATGGAGGTTATAAAATGGATTATAAAATAGTAGAAAAAATGAACAAAAAATATATTGAAATAAATCAAGAAATTAATACAGAGGACGATGTATTAGATATTATAGGAATTTGCATGTCTAATGATACAAAATTATTAGTACTTAGAGAAGGTGCATTTTCTGAAAAATTTATCAATCTTAAATCAGGTTTGGCAGGAATAGTATTGCAAAAATTTATAAATTACCATATAAAAGTATCTGCAATAATAGAAGATGAATTTAAAAATAACAAAAGATTTCAGGAGTTAGTATATGAGTTAAATAAATCAAATAACTTCAAAGTATTTAACAATAGTGTAAGTGCTGTGAATTGGATTTTAGGTAATAATTAATAAGGAGGAGAGTATGACAGTAGTATTTAAATCACAAGAGGGCAAAAAACAAATTTTAGAATATTACGATTTTCTTCTTAAAAAGATTTCAAATCCATATGAAAGGCTTATTGTTGATACAAGTTATGGAAAAACATTTATTCTAGCTATGGGTAAAAAAGATTTGCCAGCACTTATATTATTACATGGTAGCGGAATGAATTCGTCAATGTGGATAAAAGAAATGGAAGAGTATTCAAAATGTTTTAGAGTGTATGCTATAGATACTTTGGGAGAACCAGGAAGAAGTGATGAGGTACAGCTACCATTTAAAACTGATGATTTAGCTGATTGGCTTAATGAGGTTTTTCATGGTTTATCAATAGAAAAAGCAAGTATAGTGGGAATTTCTTTAGGGGGATGGCTAGGGACTAAGTTTTCTATAAAATATAATCAAAAAGTAGATAAATTAGTATTACTTTGTCCCTCAGGAATAGGACCTCAGAAAAAATCTTTTATCTTTAAATTTTTATTATATTCTTTATTTGGAGAAAAGGGAATTAATAGACTATATTATAAGATAAATGGAGATAAACCTATACCTGAAATAATGCTTCAATATCAAAAGTTAATTGCAAAATATTTTAATTTTAGAAAAGGAACTATCCCTATATTTTCAGATCAAGAATTAAGTAAACTTACAATGTCAGTTGCGCTATTTGTAGGTGGAAAAGATATAATGTTACATTCTGAAAAAACAGCTAAACGTTTAGAGCGTTTATTAGGACATGCTAAAATAAACTTTCTTGCAGAAGAAGGACATTCAATCGTTAATCAAGGTGATAAGGTAAGGGAGTTTTTAAGAATGTAAAAAGATATAGGATTTTGATCTATTTAAAATTCTATATCTTTTTTATTTTTATTCATAGGACATTTTAATTTATTTTCATTTTTTAGTTATCAGAGATACTTGAAAAGATTAGTTTTCTAACTTGATATATATATCAAACTGATACATACTATAAATATATATCAGTTTGATACATGGGGGTAAAAAGTATGGCTAATGAGAAAAAAATAGAATATGTTTTGCTGGGATTATTGAGTCATGAATCTTTGACAGGGTATGAAATTAAAAAAAGATTCGAATCGCGCTTAAAGTTCTTTTGGAATGCGAGTTATGGAAGTATATATCCGACACTAGCTAAATTAGAAAGAGATGGATGCGTGATAAAAAAAGAAATGACAGAAAATGGACGTCAGAAAATAGTTTATACCATTACTAATGATGGAAGAGAAATACTTAGAGATTGGCTTAAAAAATCTGTCGTAAAAGATGAATTGAGATATGAAACACTTTTGAAATTGTTCTTTGGCAGCGAGGTTGGGGCAGAAATTACGATAAATCATATAAATGAATTTGAAAATAAAATAAGGTGCCAATTGGAAGTTTTAAAAAAATATGTAGTGCAATTGGAAAATGATCCTATTTATGAAGAGGCCCATAAATATTTTATACTGACTGTGAAATTTGGGATAAATTCATATGATGCTTATTTAAAATGGTGCAAGGAAGCAAAGGAAGTATTAGGAGCAAATCAAAGGGGGAAAAATAATGAATAATGTCAAATTGGGATTTTCATGGAGCGGATTAATTGTATTTTTATTGCCTATGATTATAAATATTGTGTATGTAATTTTGCCACCGAAAAACGCACCGACGACACAACAAGAAACTAATAAAATACTA
>OLSC01002545.1_pt1 | contig 12301 bp, 9 predicted proteins | sample 1672881 | NCBI WGS metagenome assembly OLSC01 (sample SAMEA3136733, study PRJEB25190) | human gut metagenome | biome: human gut; feature: human-associated habitat; material: faeces | place: Austria | collected 2013
TGCCCGGCCCGCGGGTGTCCCACAGGCGGGCGCTTGCGGAAAGGCGCAGGGCCGGGCATGCCCGGCCCCTACGGCGATGCAAATTTTACCCTTCTTCGTTCCCCCGCCCGACGATCTCGGCCTTTAAGACGTCCTGAATTTCCACCAGGCATTCCAGCAGCAGGGGGTTGAACTGCCCGCAGTCGCCGTGCAGGATCATCTGCACCGCGGTGTCCGGTGAGTAGGCGGCCTTGTAGACGCGCTTGCTGACCAGCGCGTCGTAGACGTCCGCCATCGAGACGATCTGCGCCGAAATCGGGATGTCGTCCCCGGCCAGACCGTCGGGGTAGCCGCGCCCGTCCCAGCGCTCGTGGTGCCAGCGGCAGATGTCGTGGGCGGTCTTGACAAGCGCTTCGTTTTTATAGCGGCCCAGACGGTCCAGCATGTTCGCGCCCACAACGGTGTGCGTTTTCATAAGATCGAACTCCTCCGGGGTAAGCCGCCCGGGCTTGTTCAGGATCTTATCGTCTATCGCAACCTTTCCGATGTCGTGCAGCGCCGATGCCATGACGATCAGCTCCTGCGTTTCGGGCGGCAGGTCATACTTGTCGGTTTTCTGCGTCAGCCGCTCCAGAAGGCGCTGGGTCAGCGTACCGATGTGCAGCACGTGCTGGCCGCTCTCGCCGTTGCGGAACTCGACGACCTCGCTCAGGATCGAGATCATCATCTTGGTGTTTTTCTCTTTTTCCTTGATCTGGCTCGTCACCAGCGAGGCGAGCCGCCGCTGCTTGGCGTAGAGCTTGATCGTGTTGAAAACGCGGCGGTAGACGACGCCCGCATCGAACGGGCGGCTGACATAGTCCGAGACGCCCAGCTCGTAGGCGTGACGCACAACGGTGTCGGCGTCCTCGCTCGAGATCATGATGACGGGGATGTCCTCGATCCAGTGGCTGCGGTTCATCTCGCTCAGCACCGCAAAGCCGTCCATGACCGGCATGGCGATGTCCAGCAGGATCAGCGCAATGCCGGTGCCGTACTGCTCCAGCATGGCCAGGCATTCTTTGCCGTTCGTCGCCTCCAGAATGTTGTAGTCGCTGCCCAGGATCTCCGCCAGAATGGCGCGGTTCATCTCGGAGTCGTCCACAATTAAAATGCTCTGGCGGGAATGGCTTTCGCGCCCGGCAGCGCTCAAAGCGCCGTCCCGGGCGTTGTCCTCGGTCACGACCATGTTTTTGCGGTTCTTGGCCTGGTACATCAGCTTGTCGGCGCGGGAGACTGCCTGCTCCACGGTCTCGCCGGGCTGCGTTATCACGCCGCCGATGCTGGCGGACAGCTGCAGACGGGAATACCCCGGCACGCTGGCGGTGTGCAGCTGCTCCCGGATGCGGTCCAGCTTGGCCAGGAACGCCGCGCGCTCAATGCCCGGCAGCACCAGCAGGAACTCGTCGCCGCCGTAGCGGATGAGCACGTCCGATTTGCGGATGCAGGCGCGCACCACGTCAACGCAGGTGCGCAGCGCCATGTCGCCGGCCTGATGGCCGTAGGTGTCGTTGATCAATTTAAAGTCGTCCAGATCCAGCACGGCCACACCGGCGGGGTCGATCTTGTCCTTGAGTGCGTCCTCAAAGTAGAGGCGGTTGTAGCTGTCGGTCAGTGCATCGTGGTAGAGCTTGGTGTGGTAGCTCGTGATGCTGTCTATCAGGCGGTCCCCGTTTTCGGGGTCAATGAGGGTCTCGCCGTCCAGCTTCTGGACCAGCTCCATGATACAGGGAACGCCGTCGACCTCGCGGTAGACGGCGGTGACCTGAAAGACCTCGCTGCCCATGTATTCCAGCTTGGTGCGCTGGCGGTGATCCTCCAGCACCTGCCGGGAGATGCAGTTCCGGCAGGGGGTGTTTTTGCCCCAATAGCTGTAGCAGCTGCAAAAGCTGTTGACGGACTCCTCGCCGCCGACCTGCGCAGCATCCAGCAGCCGCACCACAGTAAAGATGGTGCGGTATTGGGCCATTTCCGTTTCGACCTGTTCTCTGGTCATAGTGCTTCCGCCTTTGTGTGAAGGAATGGGTAGATAAAAATTGTGTTACATATAAAAACATTATAGCATTGCAGGGTGTTTTTTGTCAATGTGGCAAAGGGGGACCCCATGACCGCCCGGCAACGGGCAGCCTCCCGGCGGCCCTGTCCTACCCGCTGCCCGCCCCGCATATACATACCGCAGGAGGTACATGCCATGCGTCGGATTGGATTCTACTTATTTATAATGGCCGTCTTTCTGCTTGCGCCGCTGCTTGCACTGCCGCAAAAGGCTGTCCCGCCCCCCGCCGCGGTGCCGACCCCCACCCCAAGCGCCGTCGCCCGGGCCGCCGCGTCCTACCGCGCTGTGTGGGTCAGCTATCTGGAATGGGAGCAGGTCGATTTCTCGTCGGCGGAATCGTTCACGCAGGCAATCGGCACAATGCTGGACAATATACAGTCGATTGGCGCAACAGTCGTGCTGGCGCAGGTGCGGCCCTTCGGCGATGCGCTCTACCCCAGCGACTACTTCCCGTTCAGCCACCTCTGCACCGGCACGCAGGGGCAGGACCCCGGGTTTGACCCGCTGGCACTGCTGGTGAACGCCGCCCACGCGCGGGACTTACAGCTGGAAGCCTGGGTCAACCCTTACCGCATCCAGGCCGGGCAGACCCCGGCGCTGTGCGGCGCAAGCCCGGCGCGGCTGCACCCGGACTGGGTCAGGTACACCGACACTGGCGCGTATCTCGACCCCGCCAGCGCGGACGTGCGGCAGTACATTGCCGACGGGGTGGGGGAGCTGTGCGCAAGGTACGCTGTGGACGGCATCCACTTTGACGACTATTTTTACCCCACCACCGACCCGGCCTTTGACGCGGCGGACTACGCGGCCAGCGGCAGCACACGGACGCAGGACGACTGGCGGCGGGAGAACGTGAACGCCCTGATGGAGCTTTGCCACGCCGCGGCCCGGCGGTACGGCGTGCGGTTCGGCGCAGCCCCGGCGGGCGACCCGGAGCAGAACTACACCCTGCAATACAGCGACGCGGCCCGCTGGCTGCGGCAGGGGACTGTGGATTACCTGATGCCCCAGCTTTATTGGGGGCAGGAATATATAAAAAACGGCGATGCGTCGCACAGCTTTGCGCAGCTGGCCGCCGCGTGGGCCGCACTGCCCCGCGCGGCGGGCGTGAAGCTGTACGCCGGGCTGGGGGCCTACCGCGTCGGCGCAGGGGATGGGTCCGATGCCGGCGCTGAGTGGTTTTCCGGCCATGCGCTGGCCGACCAGCTTGCTTTGCTTGCCCGCTTAGGGGTGCAGGGCGCGGGGCTCTACCGCTACGGCAGCCTGTTTGCCAATTCCGGCGCCCCGGCGCTGGCGGAAAGTGAAGCGGAGGCAATAAAAGGTGTCTGGCAGGGCTGACCGGAAAATCCGGTGGTGCCGACAAAGATTTGGTACTTGCAAAAGCGGTAAAAATGCAAGATAATAGAGAGGCGGGGCGGCTTGCGGCTGCCCGCAGGACCCAAGGAAAGATAAAGGAGAAACTCCATGAACAATACAAACGACCTCTATAACCGCTGGCTTGCCCAGCCGGATCTGGACGACGCCGTCAAAGCCGAGCTCGTCTCCATCGCGGGCGACAGCGACGCCGTCACGGACCGCTTTTACCGCGATCTGGAATTCGGCACCGGCGGCCTGCGCGGCGTGATCGGCGCGGGCACGAACCGGATGAACCTCTACACCGTGCGCAAGGCAACGCAGGGGCTGGCGGACTACCTCAATGCGTCCGGCCTGCCCAAAAAGGTAGCCATCGCCCACGACAGCCGCCATAACGGTGCGCTGTTCGCCCGCGAGACCGCCCGCGTGCTGGCCGCGAACGGCATTACCGCCTGCATGTACCCCCGGCTTGAGCCGACCCCGGCGCTTTCGTGGGCGGTGCGGTACCTCGGCTGCGGCGCGGGCGTCTGCGTGACGGCCAGCCACAACCCCGCTAAGTACAACGGCTACAAGGTCTACGGCGCGGACGGCTGCCAGATCACGCTGGAGGCTGCCGAGAAAATTCTGGCAGCTATCGAAAAAATTGATTGCTTTGACGATGTCCGGCTGGCAGATTTTGACGATGCCGCCGCCGCGGGCCGCATTGTGACAATTGACGAAAAATGCCTCGATGATTTTGTGCAGGCTGTCTATGACCAGCGCGTCGGCGACGGCGCGGGCATCGACGCGCTCAAGCTCGTCTACACCCCGCTGAACGGCACGGGTCTGGAATGTGTGAAAAAGCTGCTGAAAAAGCTCGGCGTGACCCATGTGACCGTTGTGCCCGAGCAGGAAAAGCCCGACGGCGACTTCCCGACCTGCCCCTACCCGAACCCCGAGATCCGCGAAGCTATGCAAAAAGGCTTGGAGCTGTGCGACAAGGTCCGCCCCGATCTGCTGCTGGGCACCGACCCCGACTGTGACCGCTGCGGCACCGCCGTGCCCGATGGCAAGGGCGGCTACCGGCTCATCAACGGCAACGAGATGGGTATCATTCTGCTGGACTATATCTGCCGCACCCGTCTGGCACAGGGCACGATGCCCGCCGACCCCGTGGCGGTAACGACGATTGTCTCCACCGATATGGCAGCGCCGGTGGCAAAAAAATACGGCGTCGAGCTGCGCCGCACCCTGACCGGCTTTAAGTTCATCGGCGAGCAGATCGGCAAGCTGGAGGCCGAGGGGCGTCCCGAACGCTATATCTTCGGCTTTGAGGAGAGCTACGGTTATCTGTCCGGCGGCCACGTCCGCGACAAGGACGCTGTCAACGCGACGCTGCTGGTCTGCGAGGCCGCGGCCTGGTACGCCCAGCAGGGCAAGACACTGCTGGACGCCATCGAGGCGTTGTACAGGGAGTTCGGTTACTACCGCAATGCGCTGTGCAGCTTTGCCTTTGAGGGCGAGAGCGGCATGCACACGATGCAGGAGCTGATGAAGAAGCTGCGCGCCAACGCCCCGGAGGACATTGCCGGGTACAAGGTGGAGTCCGTCGTGGACTACGACACCGACGGCACCGGCCTGCCCCGCGCCAACGTGCTGGAATACCATCTGGACGGCGGGCATAAGCTGATGGTCCGCCCCTCCGGCACCGAGCCGAAAATTAAAGTTTATCTTTCCGCCGTTGGCGACAGTGAGGCAGCCGCCGATGCCGTGAACGCCGCGCTGGCCAAAGCCGCCGCGGACATGATGAAAGCGTGAACGGCATGGCAATTCTGAAATTGACCCCGAGCTGCAAGGATTATCTGTGGGGCGGCAGCCGCCTGCGCACCGATTTCGGCATCAAGAGCGACCTTGAACCGCTGGCCGAAGCGTGGGTGCTGTCCTGCCACCCGGACGGCCCGAGCTATCTGCCCGACGGCACGACGCTGGCGGACTACGTGGCCGCGCACCCCGAAGCCCTGGGCACGGACTGCGCAAAATTTGAGCAGTTCCCGGTCCTGACAAAGTTCATCGACGCCAGCAAGAACCTGTCCATTCAGGTGCACCCGTCCAACGACTACGCGCTGAAAAACGAACACCAGTACGGCAAAACCGAGATGTGGTATGTGCTGGACTGCGTGCCGGGGGCGTATCTCTACTACGGCTTTACGCACGAAATCTCCAAAGAGGAGTTTGCGGAGCGCATCAAAAATAACACCCTGACCGAGGTCCTGAACGCCGTACCCGTACACAAGGGCGACTGCTTTTTCATCCCGTCGGGTACGCTGCACACCATCTGCCAGGGCATCGTCGTGGCCGAGGTGCAGCAGAACTCCAACGTGACCTACCGCGTCTACGACTACGGGCGCGTCGGTGCGGACGGCAAGCCCCGCGCCCTGCACATTGAAAAGGCGCTGGACGTGACCCGCCGCACGCCGCCGCAAAAGCACGACTTCGGCAGCCATCTCGCGCAGTGCGAGTATTTTACGGTGGACGCGAAAAAAGGCGCGTTTGACGGTGCGGCTGACGAAAAGAGCTTTGTCTCGCTGCTCATCACCGACGGCGCGGGCACGCTGACCTGCGGCGGCGAGACCGTGAAGGTCAAAAAGGGCGAAAGCTATTTTATCCCCGCGGGCAGCGGCAAGTACGCCGTGACCGGCGACTGTGAGACGCTGGTGACGGTGGTGTAAACGGCTGCTTGCCGGTAGGTTCTCTCCCCCACCGCCTGCGGGCGGAGCCCCCTCGCAGAGGGGGCCAAGGTCCCTTGCCTCCCCTTGCAGGGGAGGTGGCGCCGCAGCGCCGGAAGGGTAGAGCTTGCGGCTGCCGTAAACACCCCGGGAGGGATAAATCCCTCCCCTACAAAAAAGACGCACTACGGAAAAACTTCCGTGGTGCGTCTTTTTTGTAACCTTTTAGCAGAAAGCAGCCCTCGACGTGTTCCGCGGGCGGCGGACGGTATACTCCCAATTGACCCGGCGGGGAAACAAGCCCCGCGCGGGAAACCAGCAAAGGAGGAACCGTACATGAAAAAACGTCTGTTGGCTGTGCTGCTGGCCTGCTGTATGGCGGCAGGCATGGCCAACGCTGTGTTTGCGGCGGATGAGCTGCCCGCCACGGCGGAGTCTGCGGCGGCGATTGCGCCCGCCGACCCGGACCCGCCTGCCCCGGAACCCGAAATAGAGGCGGAGCCGACCCCGGCGGCTGACCCCGCGGCAACGCCCGAGACCGCACGCACCCTCGTGATGGAGACGCTGCTCGCCGCGCCCGACACCGCGGCGCAGACTGCCGTTGTCACAAGCGCAGAGCTGGTGGACAGCATTCGGACCGACGGCTGCTTTACAGCGAAGGTCAACGGCAGCACGGACAGACTCGACGGCGCTGTGTACACCTGGTACCGCAGCAAGGACGGCACCAACTGGGAGGAGGTCCCGCAGCAGCTCTGCTCCGGCGATGCGTGGAACATCACGCCGGGCAGCGAGCACCGGCTGAACGCTGCGCTGGATGCCTGCATTGCCGGTGTCAGGGATGCGCAACGGCTGTACTATAAGGTCGAGGTCACCGGCACCGACGGCGCAAAACTCACCGCCGCGGCCATGCAGGTGCCCTACTGCATCCAGCTGCAGAACGGCAGCTTTGAAACGCCGGATATTGCCGGGCTGAAGGCGTATCACGACAAAAACAACAATACGCCCGCATCCCGGCTGTATTATTCCCCGGACGGTGAGACCGGCACCTTCTTTACCCAGTACCCGTCGGGGGAAGGGGGCATCGTCTGGCAGACCACCGGCGTGGCCAGGCACTGGAAAACCGGAAGCGCCGGCCTGTACATTGAGCTGGCGGACGGCTCCAACCGCAGCTATAACGGCACGCGGAACTACCCCGAGGCCAGCTACAGCATCGACGGCGCTTACGACGGCCGGCAGTTTGCCGAGCTGAACTGCGAGGCCTACGGCGCACTGTATCAGGATGTGCTGACCGCGCCCGGCACCACGCTGCACTGGTCGCTGGCCCACCGCGCCCGCGGCAGGGGTATGCAGGACTCGATGGCGCTGCTCATCGCGCCGGTGGATGTGGCAGCGCAGATCACCGACATTCTGGCGGGCGCTTCCAGCGAGGACGACAACAGGGGACTTCTGGTGCGCGAGGCGCTGGACCGGACCGTGCAATACAACGGTGAGGAGGTCCCCATCCGCAGCTTTATGGTCGGCGGTGAGATCACCGACGGCAGCGACCAGTGGGGCGTCCACAGCGGTGACTACACGGTCCGGGCGGGGCAGTATGTCAGCCGGTTCTTCTTCCTGGCGCTGTCCAGCGGCAAGGGGGACCGGCGCGAGGGCAACCTGCTGGATAAGGTCTGGTTCAGCACCGAGCCTGCGCCGCCCGTGGCCGGGCACGCCAACCTGACGCTGCGCAAGACGCTGGCGGGCAGCCTGACCGCCGACGAGCTGACCGCCGTGCGCGCGGGGCTGACCTTCACCGTGACCCGCTCCGACGGCACGGCTGTGGCCGTCATAAGCGGCGCGGATATGACCGTCGGCACCGACCCGGCCCAGTGCAGCTATACCATACAGGATCTGCCTGTGGCGTCGGAGAGCGGCACGCCCTACACCTACACCGTGGCCGAGACCGCCCACGCCGCCCCGGCGGCGGTGCTCTATTTGGCGAGCCGCGCCGCCGTCAACGGCGACGCGCTGCAGCCCGCGGGCGACCCGCCGACGCTGGCCAACATAACGCCGCTGCAAAACGGCACGACCTACGCCGATTTTGAGAACACCTACGCCCGGCAGACCGGCAGCCTGCGGCTGACGAAGGCTGTGGACGACACAGCCCTGCGCGATGAGGCCGAGGCCGTGACGAACACCTTCACCGTCGGCAGCCTGCCCATCGGCAGCTATACGCTGGTCTATGACGACGGCACGGCCCGCACCGTCACGCTGGACGCGCCCGGCGCACTGACCGTGCCGCTCAAGGGGCTGCACAGCGTAACGGTGGAGGATGTGCCCGTGGGCAGCTACACCGTGACCGAGACCGACCACCCCGACTTAGCCGGCTGGTACTGCACGACCACCGCCGCCGCGGCGGCCGGGACGGTGCAGGTGCCGTCCGGCGGCGTGGGGGAGGCTGTCATCACCAACACCTACGCGCCGTTCCTGCGCGTCACCGTGACCAAGCAGGTCACGGGCGGCATGGGCGACACGCGCCGCGGCTTTGCGTTTACGGCGGCCATTGACGGCGCGGCGGTCACCGCAGATACCCCCTATGTGCAGCCCTACGGCGGCGCGGCGCTGACCGCGGACGGCTTCACGATCCCGCACAAGGGCAGCATCGTCATCGGGCATCTGAAGCCCGGCCAGACCGTGACCGTCACCGAGGAGACGCTGACCGACTACGAAACGACAATGGACGACGGCAGCAGCGTCACGCTGGGCAGCAGCTATACCGCGACCCTGACCGGCGACGCGGCGCTGACCTGCGTCAACAATAAGGACGGCGTGCCGCCCACGGGTCTTGCGCAGGACGCGGCCCCGGCAGTCTGGCTGCTGGCGGCGGGCGCGGCGCTGGCCGTGGTCTGCCGCCGCCGAAGGGAGGCTGCACCGTGAACGAGACACAGCGCCGCCGTGCGCTGGCGGACGTGAAGGAGTTTTTTCTGCGCGCCGGGGCGCTGGCCGCACTGCTGCTGGTGCTGTTCGGCGTCGTGTTCGGGCTGGCGATCCAGCCGGACGACACGATGTACCCGCACCTCAAGCCCGGCGACCTGCTGCTCTACTACCGGCTGCCGCGCAGCTTTGCAGCGGGGGAGGTGGTCGTCTTTACACAGGATGACCGGCGCTGCACGGGGCGTGTTGCGGCCCGCGGCGGCGACACCGTGGAGGTGACAGAAAACGCGCTGCTGCGCATCAACGGCAGCCTTGTGGCCGAGCCGGACATTTACGAGACGACCCCCCGCTACGACAGTGACGTGACCTACCCCCTGACCCTGGCCGACGGCGAGTATTTTATCCTCTGCGACGCCCGCGAGGGTGCGCCCGACAGCCGCCGGTACGGCCCGGTGACGGCAGAAAATATCGCCGGGCGGGTCATTGCGATTGTGAGGAGGAATGAGATTTAGAGACTATAGGGAGGAAGGATGCAGAGATACACTCGGCCCTCATCCGGCCTCGGGCGGGGCCTCGGCCACCTTCCCCCGCAGGGGAAGGCACCCAGCCCCAAGCCTTCCCCCGCGGGGGAAGGTGCCGCCGCAGCGGCGGATGAGGGCCGACCTACCGGAAACCACCCACATAACCATACACCACCCCGAAAGGAGCACATACTTATGAACATCATCAAGATTTCCGCCGTTCTGACCGCTGCTTTGCTCACGGGTGCGCTCTCCGCCACGGCGTTTGCGGCAGAGACCCTGACCACGACCACCGGCAGCATCACCTTCCGCAAGGCCATCGACGTGACGAACGCCGCGGGCGCGGGCGGCATCACGGGCACGATTGCCTTTGACGTCACCGCCGCCGACGAGAGCGACCTGCCCGATGACGGAGAGAAAAACTATGTCGGCAGCGTGGATCAGCTGGACGGCAGCGACATCATCGCCACGTTTGCGGCGGATGACAGCGGCATTGCCAACAAGGAGAGCGATGTAAGCGTCGGCTTTGACACTTCGAAGTTCGAGGCCCCCGGCGTCTACTACTACCACCTGACCGAGCGCGACCCCGGCATCCACGGCCTGACCGCCACGACGGCGACCTACCTGCTAAAGGTGCGCGTTGTCAACGACAATACGTCCGATCCGGACGGTGCAACGTTTAAAATCGACTACGCTACGCTGACCTCGCTCGATGACAATACCAAGAGCGACCTCATCACCAATACCTACACGACCCACGGCCTGACCGTGACCAAGGCGCTGGCGGGCGACTGGGCCGACTACACCGACCACTTTATCTTCACGCTGGAGATCACCGACCCGGACGCAGACCCGGGCCGCATGGCGTCGGTCACGGTCCAAACCACAAGCGCGGCGGGCGTGACGAGCGACGCCGAGGTGAAGCCCTTTACAAACGGCAAGGTCAGCTTCTCGGAGACGATCCGGGGCGGCGATATGATCGAGGTGACCGGCCTGCCCACCGGCGCGGCCTACACGATCACCGAGAGCGGCCTGGACGCTGAGAAGTATACGACGGCCTGGACGCTGGACGGTGAGACGCTGAGCACCGAAAGGGCCCTGCCCACGCAGACGGTGGGTGCCGCCGACACGGCCCTGACCGTCACGAATACCCGCAGCTCGATTGCCCCCACCGGCCTGCTGCTGGACGCCGCCCCCTACGGCGCGATGCTGGCGCTGGCCGCGGGCAGCGGGCTGGTGTTCTTCCGCAAGCGCCGCCGTGAGGATTGATGTTGGACCGTGCGGCGCGGCTGGCACGCCTGGGCACACGGCTGGTCAGTGCGCTGGCCGGGCTGCTGATGCTGGCGCTGCTGGCTTTCGGCGGGTTCGCGCTCTGGCAGGACGCCGCGCTGCGCCGCGGGGCGTTTGTGGGCGCGGAGCTTTTGCAGTATAAGCCCGCCGCACCGGCTGCCGACAACCCGACGCTGGCCGGGCTGCAAACCGTCAACCCCGACGTCTGCGGCTGGCTGACGGTGGACGGCACGGGCATCGACTACCCAGTTGTGCAGGGCGCGACGAACATGGACTACGTCAACCGCGACGTCTACGGTGATTTTTCCCTGTCGGGCGCGATTTTTCTCGACAGCCGCTGCGCCGCCGACCTGACCGACCCGTACACGGTGATTTACGGCCACCACATGGACAACAGCGCGATGTTCGGTGATGTGGCGCGGTTTGCGGAGGCAGACTATTTTGCCGCGCACCCCGCGGGCAGCATAAGTCTGCCCGACGCCGCCTATACGATCGAGCTGTTCGCCTGTGTGGTGACCGATGCCTACGATACCGCCATTTACACGCCGGAGCGTTACCCCGACGACGTGGGGGCGCTGCTGGACTATGCGGCGGCGCAGGCCGTGCAGCAGCGGGACATCGGTGTGACGGCGCAGGACCGACTGGTGGCGCTTTCGACCTGCGCCGGGAGCGAGACAAACGGGCGGGTCGTCGTGCTGGGGCGGCTCTGCCCCCTGAAAGAAGGAGATGAAATGCAATGACCTTTGGCAAAACGGCCCTGCGGTGCTGGCTGCCCGCAGCGGCCCTGCTGCTGGCGCTGCTCTGCCCGCTGCCCGTGGCGGCTGCGCGGGCGGGCACGGCGATCCCCGTCAGTGTCCGCACCGACGGCGCGGCGGCGGACGCCGTCTATACGGTGGAGCTGACGCCGCTGGACGCGGCCCCCGCGCCTGTGCAGTGTGCCCTGACCGTAAAAAACGGCGGCACCGTGTATTTTACGGGCTTCGCCTTTGACGAGCCGGGGGATTACCGGTATCTGGTTGCCGAGCGCAGCGGCGGCGCTGCCCACACGACCTACGATGCACACAGCTACACGGTCACGGTCCGGGTGACGGGCCGCCCGGACGGCGGTCTTGCCGCCGGGCTCTGGGCCGTGCGCAGCGGGGAGATCGCGAAGGCTGACGGCGTGCTGTTTGTGAACCAGTATGACCCGCCGGAGACCGCCGCGGCAGCGGTGACTGCGTCAACCGCGGCGGCTGGCACACGGACCGTGAAGGCTGCCGCCCCGGCGGCGCTGCCGCAAACCGGGGACGGCTTCCCCATCGAGGCGCTGGCCGCCGCGTTTTGCGCAAGCGTCATCGGGTTTGGCACGGCGTGGAAAAGGCGGTGAACCCATTAACGGCTGCCTCCCGGGAACTTGTTCTTTCTTTTGGCAGCAAAAGAAAGAACCAAAGAAAACTGCCGCTGTTTCG
>OLSC01002549.1_pt1 | contig 12264 bp, 8 predicted proteins | sample 1672881 | NCBI WGS metagenome assembly OLSC01 (sample SAMEA3136733, study PRJEB25190) | human gut metagenome | biome: human gut; feature: human-associated habitat; material: faeces | place: Austria | collected 2013
AATCTTCCAAGTCCAATAAGCAATACATTTTTCATAATTATATTTTCTCCTTCTTATCCAACTGTTATTTTCTCCAGAGGCAGTTTTGCATTTCCCCTGTTTCTTCTTGAAAGCACCGCATAAATCAGAGTCAGACCACCTACACGCCCCAGATACATCAGTATAATCAGCACAATTTGCGAAAACATATGAAGCTTCGGTGTAATTCCCAGTGTGAGTCCTACTGTTCCCACAGCTGAAGCAGCTTCATACAGGCAGTCTAAAAGAGGAAGCTCTTCATATACACTGATTGCAAGTCCGCCACAAAAAAATAACGTAAAATAAAGCATGGCTATTGTCGCCGCATTTTTTATCACATGGTATTCCAGCCTCCTGCCAAAAGCCCCTGCATTTTCCTGGCTTCGGAATGTGGCAATTGCATTTAACAAAAGAACTGTAAACGTTGTGGTTTTCATTCCACCAGCTGTAGAACCAGGTGAACCGCCAATCAGCATTAACAATATCATAACAGCTTTTGAGGCTTCACTCATCTTTGAAATATCAATCGTGTTAAATCCGGCAGTTCTTGTAGTTACCGATTGGAACGCCGCAGCTAATAAGCGATTCCCTGCGGATAGATTTTTCAAATCACAGATGAAGAAAAAAATGATCGGAATTAAAATCAGGCATGCGGTAGTCACAAGGATAATCTTGCTTTGCATGCGATAACGTTTAAACTTCAGTTTGTTGGTATAAATATCGTCCCAGGTGAGAAAACCGATTCCCCCTATGATGATCAGAAGCATAATCACTACATTTACAAGAACATTTGCAGAATACCCGGTCAGAGAGGGAAAAGGATTTGCAGATGTTCCCAGAATATCAAATCCTGCATTACAAAAAGCGGAAATAGAATGAAAGACTGACAGCCAAATTCCCTTTACTTTGTAATCCCATAAAAAAACCGGCAGCAGTAACACTGCCCCTGCAGCTTCAATCAAAAATGTCCCCTTTAAAATAAACCTTGTCAATCTGACGATTCCGCCAACCTTAGGCGCGGAAATCGCATCCTGCATGGTACTTCTCTGCATAAGGGATATTTTTTTACCGGAAAGAAGGGAAACAGATGCAGCCACCGTTACCACTCCCAGACCGCCTATTTGTATGAGTATAAGAATAATCGTCTGTCCTGCCAGAGACCAGTAGCTTCCGGTATCCTTTACTACAAGCCCGGTTACACATACCGCCGAAGTGGCTGTAAAAAGAGCCTCATGAAACGGAGTTGGTATTCTATCTACAGATGAAAATGGAAGCATTAAAAGAATGCTTCCCAAAAGGATCACTCCTGCAAATCCCAGAATTATTAGCTGAAAAGATGTCAGATGTTTTTTCTTATATGATTTTTCCGGCATAAATGATCAAAACTCCTTACGAATGATTACTTTTTTGTTGCACCCATTATATATAATTGCCTTTAAAGATGGTATAAGAGTATCTGATTCTGTATTAAGATTGTATAAAGATGTGTTTCCGCCATATTCAGCCTGAATTCGGTTGCCGTAGCAAAAAAATAAGCCATTCAGTCAGAAACATATCCAACCAAATGGCTTTTATTCTTATCTTCTATCCAGTATTTTATCAAATCGCCTGAAGAAAGTTGAAGTTGTAATGATTGCTGCCAGTATATCGCTGATTGGTTCAGCCAGAAAAACGGCAAATACCTTATTCTGAATGAAAAGCGGCAGAATAAAGATCAGCGGAATCAACAGGATCAGTTTTCTTAAGCATGCAAGCAGCAGACTGACTTTCGCCTGTCCCAGTGCCATAAAGCTCTGCTGACAGGAAACCTGAAATCCCAGTGAAAAAATACCTGCCATATAGATTCTCAGTGCCCATGCGGTATACGTGATCAGATCCGTATCATTAGAGAAAATACCTGCAAAGAGCCTGGGAAACAGAAGCATGATCAGCCAGAAGCAGCCGGTAAAAACCGTGCAGACTGTAAACTGCGTAAAAAATGCTTTTTTAACACGCTCTTTATTGCCGGCACCGAAATTATAACTCATGATCGGCTGTCCGCCCTGGCATATTCCCTGCAGCGGTAAGGTTGCAAGCTGGCTGACACTTGTGATAATAGTCATGGCTCCAACCGCAAGATCTCCGCCATATCTTGAAAGGCTGGAGGTGAAACTGATGGACAGAATACTTTCTGTGGACAACATGACAAAAGTGGATATTCCAAGCCCCAGGCATGGTAAAATAATATTTTTTTGTAATTTGAAATTCTCTTTCCTGAGATGGAGAATGGTCTTTTTTCCTGACAGGAAACGAAGAATCCAGATAGCACCAACAGCCTGACTCAAAACAGTAGCAATTGCAGCACCGCTTACGCCCAGGTCAAATACAAAAATAAAAACAGGATCCAGAATAATGTTGATCACCGCACCGATCACAGTAGTCATCATACTGATCTTTGCAAATCCCTGTGTGGTGATAAAAGGATTCATTCCCATTACGATCAGGACAAAAATACTTCCCAGTATATAAATTCTTGCGTATGACACTCCATAAGGAAGGGTCTTATCACTGGCACCAAACATTGTCAGAAGCTGTGGAGCGAAAGCGAAAAAAATCACCGTAAGGGCCACAGCCATAAGAATAAGAAGCGAAAAACAGTTTCCAAGAATCTTTTCCGCTGTCGCATTATCCTTTTTTCCCATGGAAATTGCAGCTCTGGGAGCACCTCCTGAACCTGCGAGCATGGCAAAGGCATTAATCAGCATAAGAATTGGCGTAAATAACCCCACACCGGTTAATGCTGCCGCGCCAACACCGGGAATGTGTCCAATATAAATACGGTCTACAATGTTGTACAAAAGATTAATGATCTGTGCCACAACAGCAGGAATTGCAAGCTGCGCCAAAAGACGTGGGATTTTTTCCGTTTCCATTGCCTGTGTATTAGATTTACTACTCATATCTGTTTTCTCCTGACAAATTTTTTGACATAAACCAATAAAATATAAACGAATTATGTCTTCTGATTTTAACTCATATATTTGTCAATATCAAGCTTCTTTTCTGATTTTGCAACGATCAAGGATGCAGCTGTTGCTCATTGCACGCATCCTTCCTCCACTGATCAACAGCCTGTTTACAGCTTATGTTTTCTCCTCCAGATACAATCCTTAAGTACATTTACAAGCCTTGCCGGTTCAAGGGGTTTGGTAAGATGCTCATCCATGCCAGATATCCGGCTGTTTATAATGTCTTCTGCAAATGCATTGGCACTCATGGCAATAACCGGTACGCGCTCTGCATCTGATCTTTTCATGGAACGAATTCTCCGGGCAGTATCCCAGCCGTTTAAGTTTGGCATCATGATATCCATTAAAATCACGTCATAATACCCTGGCTCGGACTTTTCAAATTTCCCAATTGCCTCCAGTCCGTCTTTGGCGCAATCCACAAGAAGCCCGTTATCTTCCAGGATAAAGCTGGCGATTTCCCTGTTCAGCTCATTATCATCAACTACTAATGCCCGGAGACCTTCAAGGAAAATCGTATTCTGGTCCTTTACAAAATCTTCCAGTTTCCGGGCTTTTTCTGCTTCTCCGATTTTGAACGGAATTGTCATGATCACAGTTGTGCCGGTTCCCTCTTTACTTTCGATCCGGATCGTGCCGCCCATTCTGTCTGCCAGCTTCTTTGCAATGGGAAGTCCCAGTCCGGTGCCTTCATATTTCGACCGGCTGGTTTCCTTCTCCTGGGCAAAAAGGTCAAACGCATGTGCCACAAACTCCTGGCTCATACCAGGACCATTATCTGCACAGCCAAATTCATACACTACCCGCTTTTCATCTGCAAACTTCTCTTTACACCATACATGGATTCTTCCGCCTGGTTCTGTAAATTTCACCGCATTATCAGAAATCGCATTCAGAAGCCGTTCCAAATAAACAGAATTTCCGGTTAATAATATATGACTTAGCTCTGATTTTTCCCAATCCACAATGCATTCTATATTTTTCTCAGCTGCCTGAAGCTGCTTTTCTGTGTTGATCCTGCTCAGGATTTCTGTCAGATCAAAAGTAAGCTCCTGATCAACAATATCTCCCGACTCCAGTTTATTCATATCCAGTATATCGTTTACAAGGGAAACCAGATATCTGGAGGAATCCATAATCTTATCCCTGCATTTTTGTTGTATTTCAGGGTCATTGGGATAACGGTTTGCCAGTTCAACCATGCCTATGATCCCATTCATAGGAGTTCGGATATCATGGCTCATATTAGACAGAAACCTGGTTTTAACCGCCGCATCCTTCTTTGCTTCTGCAACCTGGTATATAAGAGTCTGCTCCCTTCTCTTCGCATCACTGATACTTCGAATCGCACAAAGAACATGGGTCAGGCGGCCAGTCTCATCCCTTTTCTTCTCAATAAAGCGCAGACTATGCCAGCTTCCATCCTTCATCCGGTATTCCATAACGACGGATTCTTCGTCTTTCATTCGTTCCGGCAGTGTAGAGATATCTGTAAATTTTTCAAAAGCATCCTGATACTCTTCTGCCACCAGTCCACGGCAAACTCTTTTGTTGTTTTCAGACAGAGTACCTGAATGAATATATTTCAGATGCTCCACATCCCTGTTGGAAATTTCCTCAAAATAATCCGCCTGGATATCAATTCTGGAAATATATTGGTACGTTCTGGCAATGGAGGAAATGATCTCATTTCCTAATCTGGCCTCATTCAATGCTTTTTGCAGTTTCTCCTGGATTTCCTTTTCTTTGTAAAGGATACTGTCTATATTGCGATATCCAAGAAAAGCATCAAAGGTCTCATCATCTGTCTTTCCCTTCACTACATAGGCTTCATAATAGCTATCTTTCCCTTCCTTTGAAACACTGTGGTAATGGTAAGTAAACTTCTCTTCATGTAAAAGCCTTCTTTTCATATTTGCGCAAAGATGCCAGTCTATAAACTCTTCTTTCTCTTCATCCAGAATAAAATTGTCTGCATATCTTCTCACATATTCATCAAAATTTTCAGGCGGATGGGGATCTTTCTCCGCCAGCTGCCTGGCATTGGTATTCGCATCCAGTCTCAGTATTTCATATTTGCCGGAATTAAGATCTATCCGGTATAAAGATACATACTCGGGCAATAATCTGCTTAAAACATATTGTTCTTTCACCGGATAATCATTTACATCCTGCCTTTGATCGTCTGTCTTTGTTTTTTCTCGTGAAAGCATAATACCGTTTTAAATTTATCCTTTCTTTTGCTGTTAACATTTGTTTTTGCATGCCAGGCATAAACCACCACGGACGTTTCTGGTGGAGCCGCATAACTTGCAAATCTCTGTTATTTCCGGCTTCCAATCGCTGTCCAGCCTCTTCAGGCCTCCGCTGACCTGATCCAACGCTTCATCATCCAGCTCAACAGCTGCCTGACTCATAGGCTTCATGCTCTCTTTTTTTTCATTTGCTTCTTTCATAACAGTTTCCTCCTGTATATGATTTTAATATGATTTCACTTTTTACTATAGTAATTATACAAGTTTTTACTTGTGTCTTCAACTGTTTTTTGGCATTTTAGCCAAAACGTTACTGGTCACTCCGTGACTAGTACATCGAAAATTAAGTATCTGCTATATTGACGCAGGATGATTTCGTGCCGCAATTCTCGGGTTTTCTGTGAACCTTGTTCACAAAAAACGCCTCGCGGAAATAATATCTCTGTTTATTCACGCCTGCTTCGTCTGTACTCCATAGCCGTCATACCGCAAGATTTCCGAAAACTCTGCGCCAGATAGCTCTGGGAAGAAAAGCCTGCAAGATGGGCAATGTCAGAAATATCGTGATCTGTATTTTCCAGAAGATTTTTGCAAACCTCAATCCTGCGCCGGTTCAGATAGTTAATGGGAGAAATCCCATAATATCGGGTAAACTCGTGGCTTAGATAATACTTGTTCAGATGACTTAATGCAGCCAGCTGATCCAGATTGATGTCCTCCCCATAGTTAGAATCCAGATAGCGCTTGATCTGTGCACACTCTTTACTTGGATGAAAAGAAGGCACCAGCTGAAAGCCGGAATCTGTAATCCTGCGAAGCTGGGCAATAAGAATGGAAAGCGTGTGTCTGCAAATCTCTTCATAACCCTCTTTTTTTTCATCTAATTCCTGAAAAAGGGAGTGAAAATAAAACAAAAGATCTGTATTAATCTTCCGGCAGTTGAAAATCTGGAATTCCTTCTGATCCCGGAAAGAAAAACTGATTCCATCCACTCCTACAGTATAATAAGAAAGGGGCGCAGCGCTCTGAGAAGTTTCCGTGTGCAGGATATGTGGATTGATAATGACCAGATCATCCCTGGCAATGGAAAAGCGCTGATTTTCTATAAGAAATTCGCCGCTTCCTCTGGAAACATAAAAAAGCTCCGTAAAAGCATGGGTATGAGGAATGCTGGGCCAGTCCTCTTCGTATCTGGAGGATGAGGCATTCACCAGAACTGCTTCTGTAGAAAGTGGATTATCATTGGAAAAAGAAAAGGAACGTGTACTCATAGATTCTCCTTACGTATCATAAACTATAGTTTGTTGTCTGCGCTGTCAGCTCCCGATATTTCGAATACAGTGTCTGCAAGCAGCAATGAAAAAAGCTCGCACACTTAGAGTACCATGAAACGGAAAATACAGCAAGATTTCTAAAAACCATAGCAACAACTCTGTTGAAAAACAGCTGTCAAAAACGTATTCTTATATTATAGGAAAAACAACCATCAAACAATATTAACAACCTTTGTAAATAAAAAAGAGAAAAGCGAGGTCGCAAAATGGAACAGAAAAAAGGCAGAGTTACCATTCCTACCAACCTGGATGTGGTAAAGGAAACACTGGATATTATGAATGAGTGGGGCGCAGATGCCATCCGTGACTGTGATGGAACCGAATTCCCACAGGAGCTGAAGGACACCGGTGCGAAAATCTACGCTACCTACTATACCACCCGAAAGGACAATGCCTGGGCAAAGGCTAATCCGGATGAGATCCAGCAAATGTACATTATGAGTTCTTTCCACACTGCAACATCAGACAAACTGGAGATCCACCTTATGGATCACCTGTACCCGGATATGCTGAAGGTGAACACACGCGATGATATCACAAAGTGGTGGGAAGTGATCGACCGCACCACAGGAGAAGTGGTTCCGGCAAGTCAGTGGCATTATGAAGAAGCGAGCGGAAATGTGGTAATTACACCTGTAAAACCGTTCCATGAGTATACCGTCAGTTTCCTGGCTTATATTATGTGGGATCCGGTGCATATGTACAATGCAGTGGTAAACGACTGGAAAGATGTAGAGCATCAGATCACCTTTGATGTGCGCCAGCCAAAAACAAGAGCTCATTCCCTGGAGCGCCTCCGCAGATTCCTTGACACCCATCAGTATGTGGATGTGGTACGCTTCACCACCTTTTTCCATCAGTTCACCCTGATCTTTGATGAGCTGGCAAGGGAAAAATATGTGGACTGGTTCGGTTATTCCGCATCTGTCAGTCCATATGTGCTGGAGCAGTTCGAAAAAGAGGTCGGCTATCCATTCCGCCCGGAATACATTATCGACCAGGGCTACATGAACAATACCTATCGCATTCCATCTAAGGAATTCAAGGACTTCCAGGCATTCCAGCGTCGCGAGGTTGCGAAGCTTGCAAAGGAGATGGTAGACATTGTCCATGAATATGGCAAAGAAGCCATGATGTTCATGGGTGACCACTGGATCGGCATGGAGCCATTTATGGATGAGTTTGCTTCCATCGGTCTTGATGCTGTGGTTGGAAGTGTGGGAAATGGTGCAACCCTGCGTCTGTTCAGCGATATTAAAAATGTAAAATACACGGAAGGACGATTTCTTCCATACTTTTTCCCGGACACCTTCCACGAAGGTGGAGACCCGGTGAAAGAGGCGAAGGTAAACTGGGTAACTGCAAGGCGTGCCATTCTCAGAAGCCCCATCCAGAGAATTGGTTATGGCGGATATCTGAAGCTGGCTCTTCAGTTCCCAGATTTTGTCCAGTATATTAAAGAGGTCTGCCAGGAATTCCGTACCCTTTATGATAATATCCAGGGTGTGACTCCTTACTGCGTGAAACGTGTTGCTGTGTTAAACTGCTGGGGCCGCATGCGTTCCTGGGGCAATCATATGGTACATCACGCAATCTATTACAAACAGAATTACTCTTATTTTGGCATTATTGAGGCATTAAGCGGTGCACCCTTTGATGTATCCTTTATCAGTTTTGATGATATTCTGGCAGATAAGGATCTGCTGAAAAAATTTGATGTTGTGATCAATGTAGGGGATGCGGATACTGCGCAAAGCGGCGGCGAGTACTGGGTAAATGAAACCATTATTACTGCTGTAAAGGAGTTCGTTTACAATGGTGGCGGTTTCATCGGAGTTGGCGAGCCTGCAGCCCATCAGTGGCAGGGAAAATTCTTCCAGCTGGATGATGTACTGGGTGTGGAAGAAGAAAGAGGCTTCAATTTAAATACCGATAAATACAACTGGGAGGAACACAGAGACCACTTTATTCTGGCTGATGTAGAAGGTGATGTGGACTTCGGTGAGGGCAAAAAGAATATTTTTGCGCTTCCGGAAACCCAGATCCTGATCCAGAATGACCATGAGGTTCAGATGGCAGTAAAAACCTTTGGAAAAGGCCGCGGTGTTTACATCAGCGGACTTCCATACAGCTTCAGAAACAGCCGTGTACTCTACCGTGCGGTTCTCTGGTCTGCATCTGCCGAGGACGAACTGAACCGATGGTATTCCACCAATTATAATGTAGAAGTCCACGCTTATGTAAAGAATGGCAAGTACTGTGTCGTAAACAATACTTACGAGCCACAGGATACAGTCGTCTATAAAGGAGATGGCAGCAGCTTCCCGCTTCATATGGATGCAAACGAAATTAAATGGTACCAGATTTAATAGTCATAGGTTTATTATAATTAAACCACATCATATTTCAATAATTCTGTCACAAAGTGTTGGAAATTGACACGAATGGTAATATAATAAACCTATCACAAAACAAAGGAAACCATTATGAGAATTGCAATTGTTGATGACATTAAAGAAGAGCGTGACAAGCTCGCAGACGTACTGACGAAACAGCTTTCCAGACGTGGGATTCACGTAAATTTATTTGAATTTGAAAATGGAGAAGATTTTCTGATTGCGGCAAAGGAACGTCCTTTCACCGTCGTTTTTCTGGACATCTACATGAATGGGGCAAATGGGATCGAGACTGCCAGAGAGCTTCGGATATTTGACTCGGATGCACTTTTAATTTTTACTACCACTTCTACGGATCATGCTCTGGATGGATTCAAGGTTCGTGCCATGCACTACCTTGTGAAGCCATATCCCGAAAATGAGATTTCAGACCTGATCGATGAGGTTCTTTCCCGGATCCCGGATTCTGGAAAATACATAGATATAAAAGTAAATGGAAGCAATGTGCAGGTTCCGTTTCGACATATTATATACGCAGAACATTTTTCCCATATGATCCATATTCACACCACTGGCGGCAAAGAGCTGATCACCCGCCAGTCCTTCGAAGCCTTTACTACATCCCTAAAAATGGATCCAAGATTTTATCTTTGCAGCAGAGGCGTTGTGATCAATCTGGAGCATGCTGTTGATTTTGATGGAGCCCTGTTTATCCTGGACGATGAAACCCGGATTTCCGTCAGCCGGAAGCTGGTCAAAAATGCACGACAGACTTTTATGGATTTTCTGTTTCAAAGGGGACATTGAATATGAATACTATATTAAGACCTGTTCTGGAGCTTACGGTAATGATTTCCGGTCTGTTCCTTGCCTATCTGCCGGTACAGACCTATCTGAAACAACCGCCCGGCAGACTGGCTGCATGGCTTGCACCTCTTCTGGCAGGAATCTGTCTCCTGGAAGGAGGATTTTGTTACTTTCTTAACATTCCTACCAGCTCAGTGCTTTTTCCCACTCTGCTGGTACTGATGCTGATCTATCACAAAAGCCTGACTATCTCTATCTGGAAATCCGGCAGCATTTTTCTGGCAGTATGTGGGGTCTTTGCCTGTGTAAACAGCCTTTCCAGAGCAGTGAATGCCATTGTGGCAGAAAGACTTGGACTTCCGGAAACAGAGATCTGGTTTCACACCAGTGCCGGTATTTTTTACAATGTAATATGTCTGCTGTTCGTTGCTGCCGCCTGGTACCCGGCCTCCCATGCAGCCCGCACTATGATCGATGACGAAAATTTAGCCCAGACCTGGTATGTTTTCTGGATACTGCCACTGATTTTTATAGGTCTGAATCTCTTTATGATTCCCAAATATGAGGGAACTCTGTATACTGGACGTATTTTGCAGGGCTACATTGTGATCAGCCTGATGCTTCTTGTAATTCTCATGCTGTTTTACACAATGTTTCTTATGATGGCCAACAGCCTGAATAAAAATGCAAGGCTTCAGCAGGAAAATCATTTTCTCTCCCTTCAGCAGGCACGATATGAGAACCTTTGCTCTGCCATAGAGGAGGCAAGGCAGGCACGACACGATATCCGCCATCACTTTTTGCAGCTTTCTTCCCTTGCGGAAAAGGGAGATCTGGAAAAAATAAAAGAATACCTTTCCAATGCAAACAGTAAAATTCCAGACTACGACCTGCATTTTTGTGAAAACCAGGCGGCTGACAGCGTGATCAGCCATTATGCCGCTCTGGCAAAACGGGAGAACATTCCTTTCCGGGCAAAGGCCGATCTGCCAGCCCACATTTCCATAGACCAGATTGATATGTGCCTGGTTCTCTCCAACCTTCTGGAAAATGCTCTGGAAGCCAGTCTGAAAGCAAAGTCTTCCAACAGGAGAATCCATGCAGAGGTTTACCTTCATCATAAGCACCTTCTCCTGATCCAGGTGGAAAATACCTTTGAAGGAAAAATACAGGAGAAAAATCATATTTTCCAGTCGTCCAAGCGTCCCGGAAACGGAGTGGGAATCCAGTCTGTCCGCCACATTGCAGAAAAAAACGGAGGAGACAGCAGCTTCACTTATGAAAATGGTGTTTTTACTGCAAAAATTATGCTGCGCATACAGAAAACAGCCGTTTCCCATCCATAACCAAAGCAGAGAGGTTTCATGCAGACACGCTCTGGAACGTGTCGAAAAAATCATTCCCGCAATCTGCACGCCCCACTTTGCGGTATATTTTCCCCGAATCCAACAAAAAAAGAAAGCTGCAGAACAATATCAGAAATGATACTGTCTGAAGCTTTCTTTTTCTGCATCAATAAACTACAAATGCCATGACCACATACACCAGTATGGATATCAGGCAATACAGAGAATTGGTGGTGGAAACATAAGCGCTTCCATCCTCACTCTTCAGGAAGGTCTGCATACTGAATGTGGCTGGAGCGGACATGTAGCTGATCACTGCAAGGTTCAAAAGCAGATGATCCCCCACTATGTAATGTATTGCCAGCAGCACTCCCCCGATCATGACTGCCTGAAGAAGAATACGAAGTACAATGGTCCTGATACATGGGGAAAGAAGTTTCTTATCAAATTCAATGCTGAATCCTACCACCAGCAGAATAACTGAGGTTATGGAAGTGGTGAGAATGTTCTCCACACTTGTATAGGTACCTGCAAACGGTCCGGCAAGAAGCTTCTGCACCACACCGGTAAGTCCGGCAATGATTCCCAGCACACTTGCAATAAACGCCGGTGTACGTATTGCACTGGAAAACAGTTTTCCCGGATCGATCTTTTCCCCGTTTTCCACCTGTCCGAGCATTCCCATATAGACACTAAAGCCAAACAGAAGACCTGCAATATCCAGCACAGCGATCTGGGAAAGATTCTCCGCTCCGCAAAGGCTGGTATATAAAGGATAGGCCATGGAACCGCCTTCGTATACACTGACCATAAAGGGCAGATATTTCTGGTAACGCTCTGCCGGCATAAGCGGGCGGAGTAAAAAACCGATGCTAAAGGAAACAACCAGCATTACAAACATGATTCCAACCAGAATTCCGGTTTCTTTATTATATTCTGACGTAGCAAGGGCATGGAAAATTGCCACAGGAAGCATGATCTGGGTCACCAGAAGCTTCATATTGTTAATTCCATTCTGATCCAGCAGTTTCAGCCGCTTGCAGGCCATGCCCAGAAGAATCATCACCAGTACGGGCAAAATAATTTCCAATACTTTCATT
>OLSC01002550.1_pt1 | contig 12243 bp, 9 predicted proteins | sample 1672881 | NCBI WGS metagenome assembly OLSC01 (sample SAMEA3136733, study PRJEB25190) | human gut metagenome | biome: human gut; feature: human-associated habitat; material: faeces | place: Austria | collected 2013
GTATATGAGCACTGTGGGCACGTCCTAACTGGTCCTTTTCCTCCATGACAAACTGCTTTTGACCATTAAAAGCTAATATACCATTGTTCTCATCCGCATGTTTAAGTATTGCAAATGTCAAATACCTAAAAATAAAAAAAGAGACAAAAACTGCCTCTGACTTTTCAAATAAATGTTTATTCCTAACTGATTCTTACGATAACAATGTCTCTAGTTCCTCAACCGATAAACCAGTCACATCTGATACTACCTCTAGTGACAGGCCTTTTGAGAGCATCTTGCGAATCAACTCTAGACGCTCCTCATAACGACCTTTCTCCAAGCCTACTTCACGTGCTTCATCGATAGCTGTTTCCATAGTCATGTCATAATTTTCTTGAATACGTATGTGTTCATCAATCATCGCCTTTTCCTCCTGTGTCCAGCTGGATGAATCCAGTAATGAATCGGCATGCGTGACCGCTTGACTAGGTTCCTTAGAAAATGGGAGATTTCCAAAAAACTCTAGCCACTGCCGCCCTTCATCCGTAATATGTTTACCTTTATTATACTTATCCAACTCTAAAAAGGCAATCTGAAGAAGGTTCTGACGTTTACCGTCCTTATAGTAAGAATTCAAAGGCTTGCCCGTCCGACTATTGGCCATCCAATAAGTATTAATCGGGGACTCCTCATCAGGCAACAAGGTCTTCTCCAAGATAGCTATACCATAGACCGGCTCCATCTGCTCATACATCTTATGCGTCTGTCCTTGTTGGCGTAATTGTTACACATTTTCCACCAGCTGGTTAGCCAAATAATAATGAAAACGATTGAAAGAATAAGGTTACTTACGCACCTGAATCTCAATAATAACCTCAGTTCTATCATTCAACTTAGCTCGAACATCCACCGAGGCTGAAAAGAGCTCATCCTCATCAAAGTCCTTTTTATGAAGCTGTGTCCCCTCCAAAATCTGGGCATCCACAACATCCAAATCCAAAATATCTCAAATAAATGCCACCGTCACCTCAGGAAGACTGAAAATCTTCTTAGCTATGATATCCAAGGTCGGTGAGACGTGCTTGTGTTTTTTTCCATAGACCTCTCCTTAAGAAAAATAGAGGGATGCCCCTCTACTCCTATCTATTTGGAAAAAGTAAATGAAATATGGAATTACCCTTTAAATGCTTCTACAAAGGCCTTGAGTTCTTCATCTGCTTCTGGTGTCGTTCCATGAAGCTGACCAAGCATATCAAGAAGGGATGCTGTCTGACTTTCGATCGTCGCATTAGTCTCGTTAATCTTAGCCACAATCTCAGTCAAGGGCTCCACTTCCTCTTCCTCAAAGGTATCCACATAGCGAGGGATATTAAGGTTGTAGTCATTTTCCACAATCTCTTCAAAGCTAGCCAGATGGGCAAACTTGTCCATATCCTCACGACTCTTATAAGCATTGAGAATCTTCTCAATATGGGCATCTGTCATGATGTTCTGATTTTTCCCCTTATCAAACTCCTTAGAGGCATCGATAAAGTAAACATCTCGATTGGTGCGATTCTTTTTGAGAATAATAACCGTTGTTGGAATACTGGTGTTAAAGAAGATATTAGCAGGCAAACCGATAACTGTATCAATAGCTCCTTCTTCTAACAAAGCCTTACGAATGGTCCCTTCAGCATTACCACGGAAGAGCACCCCATGAGGTAAGACAATGGCCATAACACCGTTGTCTTGTTTCAAGTGATAGTAACCATGCAAAAGGAAGGCAAAATCTGCCTTAGACTTAGGTGCCAGTTTGCCAAATGGTGAGAAACGAGGGTCATCCATGAAACCTGAGCTTGCAGACCACTTGGCTGAATAAGGTGGGTTCATGAGAACGCCGTCAAAGTTAGTCGGCTCTTGAGTTGGCCAATCCTCATCCAAGGTATCAGCGTTGTGTAAAAACTGATTTTCAATCGGCACACCATGCAGAATCATGTTCATACGTGCCAGGTTATAAGTTGAGGTATTCAACTCTTGACCAAAATAAACGACTGTCTGTGGTTGACGTGAATAGCGTTTGGCGTTAAGCAAGAGCGATCCTGACCCCATAGTCGCATCATAAAGGGTAAAGCCTTGCTTGTCCTCACGTCCTAAAAATGCAATCTGCGTCATAAGCTTGGCAACAGGTTGCGGTGTATAGAACTCACCAGCTTTTTTACCCGAATCCGTCGCAAACTGACCAATCAAGTACTCGTAAGCATCACCAAGCATATCACCAGCATGACCAGCCACATCTAGGACAGCCAACTCTTTCATAACAGCCGCAACCGTTTGGTTTTGCTTTTGAGGAGTCGCTCCGAGTTTCTTAGAGTAGAGGTCGATATCTTCAAAGAGGTTTTCATAAAGCTCGTCACTCTGCTCAATATCACGGAAGCCCTGAGCCAAGTCCTCTAACTGAAAGCTTCCATCGTTCACTCGCTCCACTAAAGCCGTAAAGGTCAAGTCAGGATGAATGGCATAGCTCATCTCATCAGTGATGACTGCTAAGAGGTCCTCGTGAGTCTCCTCATCCTCGTAGTATTTACGATAGACTGCCAGTGCCTCATCCAAGCTTTCTGTCTCTTCCTCCATGGTCTCTGCCACAAAAAAAAGCATCTTGTCCGACAAATACTTGTAAAAGACCATGCCCAAGAGATATGACTTGTAGTCATTGGCATCCATCTTAGAGCGGAGCACATCCGCTGAATTCCACAGGGCTTGGTAAAGCGACTGGGAGGTTTGTGTTGTTTCTGACATAATGTTTCTTTCTTTGTATTTTTGAATGTTATCCTATTAGTTCTAATAGCCTATCACGTTTGTTTCCACTTCCTTGATGACCTCATCTGAAATCTCAGAAAGAGGAAGTTGGTAAATAGTATTTTGACGTGGATTGAAAATGCCTAGTTTTTCAATAGTTTGAAACTCTGGATGAATCGAACGCCTACCCATGAGATAGTAACTCAGTAGCTGCAAGGTATGGTTCTTATTAGGCTTGCTGGTGGTGACTTTAAAGTCCCAAAGGGTATCTTTGGTCAGGAAATCCCCATCACCATTCGTTATGGTAGCTGTATAAGCCCCTTCCATGGTAAAACCATCCGCAGTCACAGGGCCAAAGGCCTTGAAGAAGCTCAAACTACGCTCAACCATGATACGAATATTCGAAATGGTAGCTTGATCTGGGACAATACTCTCCACTGGACGATAAGCCAGAGGACCAGCACGAAAGGCACTATCAAAACCTGCCAACTGACAAGCCTTAATAATCGACAAATCGTCCAGCCCCTTAATATCATCCAGAAGACCAAAAGCCTTAGACTCCATCCTCATGACTCTAGCACCAAGTAAGGAAATCTCAAAAGCCTTCTCAACAGCTGTCCCATCCATGAAACGACTAAGATAGTCCACAGCAGTCCCAACCAAACTAGCCGCAATAGACTCCTCAGGATTAAGACCCTGACCATCATCAAGCGTCGTCACAGTAAAAGTCTTGACAGGAAGATAACCACCACGAGGCTGTTTAATCTGTTTGATACGTTGTGTTACTGATACCATGTTTGTCTCCTTTTAAAATACTCTGCATTAAATCTTAAGTCTCGACCTTAAATCTTGTGTCTTCCATCTTAGTAAATGTGAAACCTTCCTTCTCCATCTTTTCAAGTCTCGGTTTAATTTTAGAAATGACAGACTCCTTATAATCAGTATGCTTATGAGGGGATTCAAACAAATATCTACCTGTCCAAATAGTATACCTCTTGTCCTCAGGAATAATATCAAATCCTTTATAGCCTAGTCCATTCGTAATAATTGATTGAGAAATCCAAAAAGATAAGAACTCCCTGTCATCAAATAATTTTATAGCCTCCCAAATAGTATTATCCCAAAGCTCAAACTTTTCAAACAATCTCTTACTACTTAAATAGGTTAACAGAAAAAAGTCCTTTCTACGTAAGTTTGAAAAAGTCTCAGTATCTATTCTTAAATCAGAATAATATAGTCCTAGTTCGTGAAAACTAAGCAAGTCGTGTTTATTGAGAAAATATATGATTTCAGACTGGTCCAGATTCTCATTCCTAAGGATAGACTCCCACATATTTATAATCCTAGTAATAACATCCTTAGTCAGAGGTGAATCCCTTTCGTATGAAGGTATAACCTCATTCAAACTTTCTTGAACAATAAAATTCATTGAAGGACTATTCTTAAACTTTATTGATTCTTTTATTACTATAGTTAAAAGTTGTTCTTTCATTATTTTAGAAAATGTTCGGAATTGACTCGATAAATATTGGTAAAAATCAGATGATTGATCTGACTCAATAATCTCTGATATTAATTTCTCTGAGTTACTAGTAAACAGCAGATCTAACTCAATTTTTGTTCGGTTGCTTGTTTGCTCGTATAATAAATATTCTAACTTATTCTTTTTGAAACTTAATGGATAATCTGAATTATCTGAACTCTGAATTTTAGATAATTGTTCTTTTATTGTATGACCTATTCTTATTATATCCAGAAAACCTGACTCTTCTGATTCCTCCACCCTAATTGCTTCATCTTTAAGCAGATTCATATATAAATCTGGATAAAATAGATAAGCATAAATCACAAGTAATTGCTGCTTAACTTGAACGTGTCCTAACTTTCCTCTTGTAAAAAATTCTTGATTGACATAATCATTAAAGTGTTCTCTATCTCGTAGATTCCTGTTCTCAGAACTTATTCTTTTTTTAAAATCATCAGAAAGTACTGTATTAAATTTATCTTCTAGAACACTAAAATAGTTATTCCATATTTTAGATGGATGCAAATCAAATGGCAGTTCAACTTGTCTATCAATTATTTTTGATAAATAATTATCATCACTTTTATGAACCTTTGTAATATCACCAACAAAAACTATAGGCAACTTTCCATTTATCAAACTGAAAAGTTTATAACTTTCTTCTTGTTGCTTTTCAGACATTCTATCAAAGTCATCAATAATCAGGACTTTCGAAAATTTTGGTAATTTACTTAATGAGAAACAATAAAATTCATTCGATTTTTTCTTAAAAACTTGCCATACAGCAACTATTAATGCTACTACTCCTCCTAGTTTCAGAATCAAAGGTTTTGAGCCACCAAAATAATTACTCAACCCAATATCAACAACATTAGTCATCATTATAGATACAGCCACTAGCAGGATAATACCCAGTCTTATAGTCCAATATAAAAGAGGATGTAATTTTGAAAATGCAATCTCGATAGTTGAACGAGTATCAGATAACCTCCAAAAATCAATGGTAATAAGTTTATTTTGGGAACCTCTCTTCACTTCTTTTAAAAATTCCGACTTACCAGATCCCCAACTACCATTTAAAAAATATGTTTTATTATCATTGAGTAATTCAGAAAAGTTTTTTGCTGCAACTGTGGTATCAATGTGCTCTAACTTAATGAATTCACGCTCCATACATCACTTTCTCCTTAGATGAACATATCCTGCAAAAGCTTCTTTTTCAGAGTCTCAAGCTGAGAAATTTTTTCTTTGTGAGAATTGATGAGGTTATCGAGGTTAGAGAAGCAGGCGCCGATGGCTTGTTGTTCTTGAAATGCTGGACATAAAAATTCGTATTTTTTAAATTCAACAGTCGTAAAACTTGCCTGATTTACCGCAGGTTTTGTAATAGATTTTATATAATTTTGATAACTTTGTACGAAAGTCATTAAATATATAAAATAAGGATAGTAGTCTTCTTTTACGGTTAATTTCAATATATTTGTTGTATATATTGTCTCTCTATCTGGTTCTCTTGACACAATTGCAGCAGTTCCCATTTTGGCTTCACTATTTATAAAATTAACCAATATGTCATTCTTTTTTACAAAATAATTTGCTGTATTAGCCCCTTTAGGATCTTCCTTAAACCAGTATTTTATATCTCTATCCAAATTCAAATTTCCGTCACTAATATTGTTAGCTCTAATAACTGGAAGGCCAATATCATCATTTGATAATTCTCGCGACAAGCCACTTTTTAACTCAGACAATACATCACCTAATTTTACAATTCTCCAATCTCCTTCAAATCCATCCAAACGAATCTCAGGAACTCTCTGTCCCACTTTGGGGAACATCTTGGAGAGCATGGTTGCCTTGAGGGATTGGTAGTTGGCAAGATTTTCCTTATAGCTAGCTAGAAGGTCATCGAGGGTACGGAAAAGTGAGCCTATGGCTTGTTGTTCTGCCGGACTAGGCAAATAAATTTCAGCTGATTTTATGTCATTTGAATTAATACTTTCAAAAGTTGATCCCGTAGAGAATCTTGCCCAATAGTGATATTGTTTCATTTTTGTTAATAGTTGAAACAAAAACTCATTTCCTTTTATTGCTGCTACTCCACGACCTAAAACAACATTGTAGTCTGTCTTACCTATATCTCCAACGGGTGCTCGAACACTTAAAATTAGATCACCTTTTTCGGCTAACTTTGTAATCTGTGTTGTCCAGACTCTTGGGACAACCCTACCATTCTGCATATCTGCATTACCTTGTACTAATATATAATCATTTGGATTATCAGTATAGTTTTTACTATCGGGTGATTGCCCCATTACAATGGGTGCTATTTCTGTTAACTTAACATTATCCCAAACATCATTATATTTTTTAAATCTTATTTTTAATTGTCTCATTTTAATATTTCAATACTATAATTGGTTAATCTACTAAGACTTTCCAAAATTTTCGCTTAAAGCTCCATATGTTGCATCATATGGTGAAAAAAATATTCCTTGTTTTGAATAACTAGTATTCCATGTTTCTGATAATCTCTGATTATTCAATTGACTCAATTTCACATTATCTACTGCTTGATAATCACTAAACTCTTTAAAATCAGAGATAAACTGAAAATAATTTTTTAAACCAATTGGAGTATCTGCTAAAATACCGTGCAACAAAATTACTGAACCTTTATTAATTAATTCTCCTATTCTTTTTGCTAGATAAAATTGTGTTTCATCTACTTCAAACCAGCTTTGAGGAATGGATTCAACTGTACTATAATTTTTTTTGCCTGTTTCGAAATCTTTTAACTTAAATGAATTTGAATATGATCTGGATAATTTTCCAAAAAATGTCGCAAAGTAGTCAGATAGTCTAATAAATATATCCTCTTTAGAATCTAAATCCTCAGTAACTTCAATACTTGTAATATTTTTTGAAACTAAGAGTTCTTTGAAGACAGTACTCACTTTAGTTCCTTTATCAAAAGAAATTATTTTTTTATTTTTATAAACTTCCTCAACTATATCGATAATAGCATTACTTTCAAATGTATAATCCCACTTATATGTAGCTTTTGTATTAAATTTAACAATACCATTATCGACAAGAGAGTATAAATTTTTTCCTACTAACCATTCATTCCTTTTTAGTTCATGTTGTTTCAAAGAACAATTCATCTCGTAGATTGCTTTTTTTATTTTATAATCTTTTTGAGAATCTTTTCTACTAAACAAAACTTTACGTAATTTTTCATTGTAATGATTTTCGAAATATTTCGAAAAAGAATACCTAATTTCTCTATCATCATCAATCGGTTTATATTTTTTCGAAAAACGATCTATATCAACCTCAATACTATCATTTATGATATATTCAAATTTATTAAAAACTACAAGAAAAATATGGATTTCAAATTCTTCAATAAAATCAAGTAAATCTAAAAGAAATTTTGTAGCGTCCCCAGATAAATTCTTTAATCCATTTTTTTAGTAAGTTGGAAAATTACCTTGCCTTTGGGTTCATCTTCTTGACAAGAAAAATATCTTTTTTCTAAATTATTTAATTTATTCTCTGCATCATCTAAACAAGATGTCTTAATCATTAGAAAGGATCTAACATATTCTCTAGACAAACCTTCGTTATCAATATTTATATTGTTTTCTTTGTTAGTAATACTCTTATCATGATTTGATTCATCAGAGTATATGTGAATTTTTTCTTCCATAATTATTTCCTTCTATTTCGAATCATTATAACTGAAAATTTTTAACAAAATTCAACCATTTTATAAATAACTTTATTAATTTTTATAATTTCTTCACTTATTACTTGCATAAAATCATTGAATTCAACCCTACTATTAAATTCAATAAACTCATAAAAATATTTTTCTGGAATTGAAAAGATGGAATCATCTACTCCTTCAATCTTATAATGAAAGATATTATTCCTTAAGACACTATCTTTGTCAAAATAAATTTCTTTAACCTCTACAATTTCCTTCAGCTGCTTTTGATACTTCTCATTTGGAAACTTGTTAATAATTTTTTTAATAGTGTTAACACTTACTAAATATGTTTGTAGTCTTGATCTATGGTATAATAAACCGCCACTTTGGAACACTAGTGGCAAAACATTGATAATAAAATTATTCTGGCAAAGAATATTAAATAATTGTAATTGAATTTCTATAGGTAAATCACCTTTTAGTATATTTCTACATTTTTCATCAATTAGAAAGTAATCATTATAAGAAAAATTGAATCTCACCAATTCAATTTGGGAGTCCTTATCAATCATATTCGATTTAGCAAATGAGTCTATAATTGTATTTATAAATTGGGAAAGTAATTTAGAAAATTCAAAAACAACTTTTCGCGCTTCTGTTTCCCATACTCCAAGGGATTTATACCTTTCAAAATTAATTACGTCTGAGATATAAAGAAAAAGTTGACTCGTATTCCCATAAGGTAATTCGTTAATTGTAAAAACGCCAAAGTCACATTGCCCTAACATAGAAACGACTAATCTTTGAAAGATATTATAATCAGTTTTTAATAACCGATATGTTTCTTCAGAATTCTTCTTAAGTTGTTTAGTTGCTTTGCCAATTCTCTGGTCACAATATAACTTCAAACCAATTCTACAATTTTTTAGCAACCTTACACAACTATAACCTTCTATATCAGGAATTTCTATTTTTATACCTTCTTTCGTAAATAAATCACACCAACCGAGACACACAGAAGACATAATAGGTAGAAAGGGAATAAAGATGTCATAATTATCAATAGTATCTTGAGAATTTACAATTGACTGTAAAACTTGTCTTAATTCTAAAGTCTCTTGCAACAAAATTGAATATGAAATTCTGTCTAGTTGAGATATTTCCATTCCCTCTACCTCCCAACTCTCAATGGTTCAATAACCTCTTCAATGAGTTTGGTGTAGGCTTCTTTGATATGTTTTTTGTAGCTGAGTGGGTTGAGGGCATCAGCTGTTTCTGCTTTGTAGTCTTTGTAGCGTTGGCTCTTGGTGAGCTGGCTTTCTCCAGATTGCTTCTTGGCACCCTTACGATAGTGTTGGACATAGTAACGAAGTTCATCCAGTCCGACATACCATTCTCTGGCAAAGTGTTTGAGATGGTCGTCGATAATGGCTTCAATCATAGTGTCCAAGACACCAGTGATAGATTGTCCTTGGTAATCTTTAGGATTGGCTTGGACTTCTTTCCACAAGTTTCGGATGATTTCGGCTAGTTTAGGATTGGTGCGTTCCAGACTCTGGATATAGTTATCAACCGTTTCGATATCCTTGTCACTGAGGGCCTGTGGACTGTCCTCTTCCTGCTGAATCATACTTTGAATCAGTGTCAGGATGTAGGCATAGTTAATCTCGTCGACTTGGACCGATTCCAGTTCGTAGTGGATATCAAAGAGATTATCATCACCATCGTCTTCTGCTCGACTCTTGAGCTCTGCTAGGATATTTTGATAGATTCCTAGATAGGTTTCGAGCTTTTCATCTGATAGGCCAGTTTCTGCATAGATAGCCGCTTCATCGTATTCGCTATAGACACGGATAGATGCCAGATACTTGTCAAAGGTTTGGTAAGCCTTAGCAATGCGACGGAGTTGTGGGCTAGTAGCCTGCTCAATCGTGATGACATAGTTTTCCACATCTTCCACTTTTACTTGAAAGTCTATCCAGGCTTGGATAAAGTTAGCTTTTTCTTCTGCCCAGTCTGGGGCAGTGACATCATTTTCACCACCGTTTGAGTAGAGTTTAAGGGCGTTATCCACAGCCTCTTTAAAGGCCTCTGGTCTTTGGAAGGTGATGATATGACCATAACGCTTTTTACTGTCAAAGATGCGGTTGGTGCGACTAAAGGCTTGAATCAAATCCTGTGGACGCATGGGCTTACGGTCGATGAAGAGAGTGGATAGACAGGGGGCATCAAAACCGGTCAAAAGACGGTCAACGACGATAACCAAATCCAACTGTTCATTGCGAGGAATGTATTTGTCTAACTTTCTGGCTAAACGATTATTGATATCCGTATTAAAGCCACGCAAATCAGCCATAGTAAAATGGGTACCGAACTCCTGATTGTAGTCGTCCATGACCTGTTTCATGTGGTCTTGGTAGTCGATAGACTCTTCTTCATTTTCCGACACAGAGTAAGTGACCGTCATCTTTGGAAAGTCGGGTAGCACGCGCTTAGCTCGCTCTGACACCTTGACACGTTCCTGTCCTGCCTTGATACTCTTGAGCAGATTGTAATAAGCCTGAGCTTGCGGAATGGACTTAACGGTTAAGATAGCCTCATAGGTCTTACCCACACCATTTGGGAAGCCCAACTGTTGATAACTTTTGTTTAGGATAGCATCCAGTACTTCCAGCATGTGTTCTTTATCTTCATAGACAGAGTCAGGAAGATCTTTTTCAGGAATCGGCGAAATAATAGTATTTCGATAGTCTACCTTGAATCCTAGGACTGCCCCGTCATGGATGGCTTCTTTGACCGTATACTCGTGTAGGCGTTCGCCATATTGTTGGTGGGTAGTTTGTGCCAAATCGCCTAATTGCTTGCGTTTATTTTCCTTGAAAATCGGTGTACCAGTAAAGCCATACCAGAGCGAATTGTGGAAAAAGCCTTTGATATCCTTTTGAGTCTGAGGCGTGACCGCACGGTGACATTCATCCACAACGAAAGCCACACGAAGGTCTTTGATTTTTTCCGAATCCTTTTGGTATTTACCCTCTCCAAACTTGCGCATCATGGTTGTGATTTTCTGGATAGTCGTCACAATCACTCGCTTATCATTTCCTGCCAAACGCTTGACCAAGTCATGAGTATTGTCCGTTTCGTCGATGTCAATGACATCATTGGCCGCATAAGAGAGAAAGGACGAGGTCGTCTGCTGGTCAAGGTCCCTACGGTCGACGACAAAGATGGTCTTTTGGATAGCTGGGATCTGCAAGAGGTTGCGAGCCACCTTGTAGGAGGTCAGGGTCTTACCAGAACCCGTGGTATGCCAGATATAGCCAGATTCTTGACGGCGAGAGGCATCCTGAACAGACTCTATGGCATGAATTTGATAAGGACGTAAGAGGATGAGGGCTTTCTTACTATCATCAATAACGGAGTACTGCATCACCATCTGATGGGCACGTGGAATAGACAGGACTTCGTGGGCAAAGTCCATGAGACTGGTCATGGGTTTATTATCTTTATCCACCCAAGATGTCAAGAATTGTTTATTGAGTTTATCTTCTCGTGCAGCTGCGATATAGCGTGTGTCTACTTTATTCGTCACAACAAACATCTGAAGGGCAGAATAGATGCCACGTAACTTTCCTTCACGGTCATACTTTTTGATTTGATGAAAGGCATCCAAAAAGGCGACACGAGGACTCTTGAGCTCGATATGAATAAGAGGAAGTCCGTTAATCATCAGCGTCGTATCTAAACGACGGTCCTGATCTTGTGAATAAGCCTTGTCACGTTCAACTTGATTGACCACTTCGTAACTGGATTTTCCAGCAGCGATATTGTCACGCCAGATGACAGAAAGTCGGATAGTCCCAAGGCTAGCATCTTCACGCTGTACCTCGACTTTGGCAATACCATTTTCACCAGCCAACCACTTAGCAGCTTCATAATAGTTAATGAAGTTAAGCTGGTTCTTGATTTGGCGCTTCTCCTGCTCAGTCAAGGGATGGTCAGCAAGGAGGGCAACGTTATTTTGCGCTAACTTCTCAAAAAAGTTATCCCATAATTGACCTTCATTTTTTAAGTCTGGGCGATAGGTCCACTGGCTCTCACCAGAGGTTAATTGCTCGATTAATTGACGTTCTATCTCAAGTTCTGGAGTAACTGCTGGCATGACTTATCCTTTCAACATTGTCGTAATCCCTTACATTATAGCATTTTCACGGTTTCTTTCATAGTTTTGGGAAAGTTC
>OLSC01002566.1_pt1 | contig 12132 bp, 14 predicted proteins | sample 1672881 | NCBI WGS metagenome assembly OLSC01 (sample SAMEA3136733, study PRJEB25190) | human gut metagenome | biome: human gut; feature: human-associated habitat; material: faeces | place: Austria | collected 2013
GGCTTTGAATCAAATTTTCATATAGATATATTCCAGTATACCACACATAAATAAATGGCCTCAGAAGATCTCTTAAAATCTCCTGGAGCCTTCTTCATTTCCTATTGAAAAATAAATCCTTCTATATTTTATTTTTTTTAAAAAATATTCAAACTCTTTTTCACATAAATCTGCTGTTATTATATTGCAAAACCATATCATTTTGATACGGTTTTGTATGTTATTTATATAGTTGCATTTCTGGTGTACCCAAATTGTACCCACGTTATTTCTGTACACTATTCTTCATTATCAAAGGTGTCATCTTTTCCATGAGTGCATCTGCGATATGTCTATTTTTTTCATCTGTTATTTTCTTCTTTTGTTCCCGCGCCCACTCTACAACTTTTAACTGATCTTCCAATTTTTCGCTTAACAAAACATGATCTTCATCATTCATATGTATTATTCTCCTGTTACATCTTCAAACAACTTTTCTGACACAATATCCTCAATTTTTTCTCTGAACTGCTTAAGCATTGCTGTATCTCCAACAATAATTTCATCAAAGAATAAACTTCCAGTTGTTTTTCTTAGAATCAAATCTACAGTTCCCGGATTCTTCAATTCATTTCCTTTTATCAAGGACTTCGGACGTGCTTTCTTTGATTCTGAAAAACCTAATGTGCAGTTTCCATCCGCTGTTGCCAGCGAACACACTACCCGATTTTTCCGAAAACCTTCTTCTACTTGAACATCCGATTTCATTAGTGTCATCATATCCGGCAAAACCTGTATTTTTCTTCTTACTGTACCTTTTGCCGACTTCTCATTCTGTCCTGCTTTTGCAAAATCAAAGTCCACTTCCGCAAGCGTTCCATCATAACATTTGCGGAAAAATGTCTTAGCATCTATCTTGGACTGCACACCTGTTAAATGCTGAAAATTATCTTCCTCTGCAGCAATTATATAATAATCATTTTTTTCAAATGCTACCGAGCAGATTAGATACTCATAATCAACATAGATGTCCTTATACTGTTTTGCAGCTTTTATTATTTCCTGTCGGGCACGTTCCTTAAAACTTTCCTCTGCCATTTCATCTCCTTTGTTAAAGAAAGACGGATGACCGAAGCCATCCGCCTTTGATTTTTAGCAGTTTACTCTGTAATGGGAATGAGTTTTAGGTCTTCATCCCGACCACTGGAAACGGGTTTTAAGTCTCCGTCCCGACTGTAGTATCTTCTCTTTGTAATTTAAATATACACTATCGTATGCTAAAAGTCAATCTGCTGTGAATGTACACTTATTATTTTTTCCTTTCCCGCTCATTAGATTTTCTTTGTAGTAAAATCGCAATAAAATTATCCTGATCAATAGCTTTAATTAATTTCCCCTACATTATCTATTACCAAACTAGCCTCGTCTATCACTGTCTTTATTTCGTCTTCATTAACCTCATTTTTACCTTCCCCGCTAATAATGAGTTGTGTTTTACACATTTTATACAACATGCCAACCAATAATACCAAGTTTTCAGTGGTCTTCTTTTCTTCATCGGAAAATTCATTCCAAACAGTTTTCTCCGTAAGAATAAAAGTCAATTTTGACATATATTCCTTATACTTTTTTCTAACTGATAATAATGATTTTTCAAACTTCAATGTGTTCTTTTTAATTTTAGTAAGCTGCTTATAAATTAATGATGCCTCATCTGATGTTTTCAATGCCTGTTCATATGCTTTTTCAGCATTCTTCCCTAATTTGTCCCCAGTTTTATCAATAACAAATCCTGCCAGCAAAATACCAACACCCCAAGATAGTCCTTCGAGTATTAATGCACCTGTTAATGCTTCGCCGCCTCCTATAGCTGCTAACATTGCAGTTCCTACTTCAGCTGTCGTTGCTCCTGCGGCCCATCCCCCCACTGCAGACACAGCAGCCGGACAAGCAACCATTAAAACAGCATCTGTAGCCGCATATGCTCCAGCCCAGCCAACAGCAGCTCCTACAACATCTGCAAGCACAGCTGTTGCTGCAACAGATACTTCCTTCAATTCACTGGCTGTAAATTTGGGAATATTAATATCATCACGTTGAAATTCTTCAAAAGTAGGACGGCCCTGAATCTTATCAATTAGATTTGCAAACTCCTCAAATCCAGAAAGAATTTCTAATTCTTTACGTCCCACATTATCCATAAGTTCCATTGTATCCTTATTTAATTTTTCAACATCGTTTTTGGCATCTTCCTGTATTTTCTTAGCATGCTTCATTTTTTTATTTGCACCACTCATTTTTTTAACGCCATCAACGCCTTTTTTTGCCCCGGCAACACCTATGACACCTGCAACAATTGGAATTATTGGTAACATTACTATGCACTTCCCTTCACTATTTAAAAGCTAAATGATTATTTGCATTACCCATAAATGAATTAAAATCACCATGCCATGATTTCTCTATTTTCAAGGTCTCATATACCTCATTTAAGGTTTTATTCATTTCTTCAACTGAATACGCCGACTCTATTTTCTGTGTGGCAACCTCATACTCTTTTACCTCACGTTCATATTCTGCCAGATCAATCTTTAATAATTCAGCATAATATTTCTGAAAATATAAAGCATTATATTCAAATGCCTTAACCCATGAATCACCAATATGAGAAATTGTTGTATATACAACTGTTCCAGCTAAGCTTGAAATTATAAATCCTACTAACGGAATAGGGATAAATGCCTGTCCAATATACCCAAATGACAACGAGTTAATTGAGGTAAATCCTTCCCATGAAAAAGTATCCATAAAGACTTCTTGTGACATTTGCCCCATGCCACATTTAACAAGATTTTTCAATGTATCAAATACCAACACCGTCATAGTTCCTACCACTTCAGGTGTGGCATTTTTATAAATTTCTCCGAAAGTACCAAGTTTGCAGAATGCAACCAATGCTCCGGTAATACTTCCCTGTATATAAGCTGCTGACCCAGAACTAATTGCATCTAGCCCTAGTTTTTTTAAATCTTCTGAATCAATCTTTTCATTTTCAATAGTATTTCCTATACATTTGCATAAATCCGGAAGAACTTTAATTGTCATAGAGAAAACTGCTGCATATAATCCAGACTTTGCAGATTCTTTCATAACATATTCTGCTGAAGTCATTGATTTAGCATCAAATCCATAGTTCTCCGCCTTGACATCTCCTTTTTTTGCATCAGTTGCTAAATTTTCTGCTTCTTTTTTTGACAACTCTTTAGATTCAACTCCTTGACCATCCTCAACCTTAGTTGTCAAATGTTTTTTTGTATCTACGTATCGTTTTACCTGTTCTGGTCTATTTTGATTTTCCTTTGCAATTTTTTTATTAAGGAATTTTTCTGCTTCCTCCTTTTGATTAGAAGGAATCAATCTCTCTTGTCCTTCATACAATGGATCATTTTTATTTTTGCCAATAGCATTATTTTTTTCTAAATAGCTTTCATAATCAAGTTTTTCACTATTGCTCTTTTCACTTAGATATTTTTTATAACGTTCCCAATATGACTTTGACTGCTCTTTAGCGCTCTTTTCTCCTGTTGAAATATATTTACTGCTATAGTCCTTTCCAAAATTTGTGGTAATATCAACAGATCCCAAACCATGACTTCTCAAAACTTCAGCGCGGTGATCACTTCTTTTAACAGTAGCATCAATGTTGAATGTCCCAGCATGCCAAAACTCAGCCATATCTCCTTTTAATTGTTTTATGCCAGTCCCATCTCCTTTGAATCCATTAAGTGTTTCTACAAGCAAATTTACTTGATCATTTATGTCTCCAATATATTTTTCTGTATATGAACCGCTTAATGATGCTGCAGAATTGTTTTGCCACCAATTAAAACCTTCTTCAAATTTATCATCCATACGAAAACCTCCCTCCTAAGATTAAAACTATTCTATAAAATCTCTATATTCTCTCCTTGGCTCCTTAACCACATATCAATTCCATCCCCAAACACCTCAGCTAAAATTGTATATATTGTTCTCTTGCCATCCTCATGCGGTTCTTCTTCTAAAATCTTCGCCGTTGGCAGCTTATCAAGAACAGCCTCCACCGAATAGCCAAAATACTTAAACTTGACTTTTCTAAGCTTACCGCCATACATAAACTGTATTCTCTTCCGGAACTCTCCTTCTTCAAATCTGTCACTGTATGGAATATAGAATGTCTCATCCAATGTCTTCAAACCTTGAATTCTATCAATACGGTAAATCGTTGGGAAGGAATCGTTTATTACATTAAAATTCTCTCTCACCGTTTCATCATCAATGAATGCTGCCAAATAAAAATAATACTCGGAGAACATTATTGCCAACGGCTTCAGCTTTCTTGTTTTTACTGATGACCCTTGAATTCCTTGGTATTTGATTTCTATGTACTGATGATTATGAATTGCTTCCCCTATTTGCCACATCTTGTCAATAAAGACCGATCCATGCCTTGGCTGAATATAATGGAACTCCTCATTCATAATCATCTCTTTTACAAGCTTCTGGTTCTCAGCCGGCACACAACTTTCAATCAGCTTAGCCAGCATTGCTTTCATTTCTTTCTTTGTAAAAGCTCTGCTATCAAGAAGTATTTTGCAGATAGCAAGTATCTCTGGATTCGTAAATTTAAGCTTGTATATCTGCTCTAACCTATAACCCTTTTTCTGTCGGTCATATATTACAGAATTTATAATTCCATCCTCTGAACCTTTGATATCCATGTAATTTCGGATATCATCAATATCCCTTTGGATGCTACGTTCATTCACATTATAATTTGCAGCTTCCTCAACTTTATTAATAATTGCTCCATTAATGAGCTTTGTGTATATGCCGAGAACCCTCTCTATCTTATCTGTAGATTCCATTTAAGGCCTATCTCCTAACCATTCAGCTTCTTCTAATTTCAGTTTTTCTAAATCAACTACTTCCGCTTCGACCACTTTAAGCCCTGCTATCCTTGCAGCTTCCAATCTTCTTAATCCAGTTATAAGCACATATCTACCGTCTTCGGCAATAACTTTTACAGGCACGAAAAGTCCACCTTTTATTTTGATACTTTCGATAAGATCATCTAAGATATCTTCCATCATAGCGTTTCTGTCTTTAATAACAATTTCATCAATTGAAAGATTAATATTTTCCATGTGAACACCTCCGATATACTATAAATATATCATCAGTCCTAGACACATCCTGTCATTGTTCTTTATTTTTGATATATTTCCCAGATTTTATTCTACGATCTTCCGGTTTCTCAGTATTTGCTGGTATTGTCCAAATCGGGCCCATCTTTGCTGCTCCATCAATACGATTCTGAATACACAATGTCCGAATCCTTCTCTCACTGATTCCCCATTTTTCAGATGCTTCTTTTAAAGTGATAAAGCCTTCCATATTGTTTTCTCCATAAAAGCAAAAAGGTACCATAGTCACCTATGATGTCATCCAAAATTAACAGCTGGCTACCATTTCACAGACCATTTTAGCTTTGCGTCGCAACGTTTCCATTGCTTTGCCATAAGCTGCCATAAGAATCCCTATCGTCCCCATGATTCTAAGTCCCATTTGCGCTGATACGTTTCTTCCCTTTGCTTCATCCATCAATAACAAATCTGCTTTTAATTCATCTGTTAGAACAATCGCTTCACTCTCGCCCTGGTCAAGACCTGTCGCTCTTTTCAATATGCTAACTGATTCTGGATTATTTACAGGCTTCACTACAATAAATTCCTTCTGTCTGATCTGATCAGCTTCCAACTGAAATCGTTCATCAACTGTCAGTCCATCAAATACTGCCTGTGGAATCAGAACATCTCCAAACAGTTTTTCTAACAAATCTGTACGATTGATTTTAAGAAGTGATATCAGCGGTGTTGTATCTGATACAACGATCATACCATAGCCTCCTTCTTTTTAAGTTCTCTGAAAGTATTCAGTTCATCATCCAGATCATCCATCGTCATATCAAAATAGGAATATCCCAACTTATCATACAGATCAATCAACTCTGATTTTCTGATGCCTAGGATTTCAGCCGCACGACCATGAGATATCGTCTGATTCAGTATATATGGATACAGTAACAGTGCATTTCGGGTAAGTTCTGTTTCCGGATTCATGGTTACCAGATATTTTGACATTCCTACCGGAACTTTAATAGTTACAGATTCTGTTGTTACCATAATATCACGTCCTTTCTGTTAGAAATCTATGTTCGTCTCTTTTCCTATATTATTATTATATCCATTATTTGGATTTTCTACAACTGATTTTTATCTGCTTTTATTCAAGTAATCTTCCTCGTCAAAATTGTGCGTATTGGAACTATTCTGGACGTGCTATGTTTTACAATGCACTACAAAAGAATGGGTTAATTTAGAACTGTACATATCCCATTTGTTGCAGTGTCCAGAGATTTTTGCTATTTTTATCTTGTTTTAATTATCAATTGCGTTAACAACCTCCTGTATATCATCAGCAGTGAGTTTTGTCAGCTTATCATATAAGTCATTTTCAAGCTCATCATCCATATCACCATTTTGAACATTAATAATATAACCTCTGACTTCAATTCCTACCTTTACAAATTCATAATCTCCACAATTGTATTTTCTATCTAACCCATATATGATCCCACAATAATAAAACATCTGCGCAAAATTATCACTTTCCCTGCTTATTCCTTTAATATTATCCTGTAAAAATTTCTTTGCCTCCTGCAATTGTAAATTAATAGCTTCTTTGTCCAAAGAATTATTCTGCAGATTTTCTGCATATTTTGATGCAAGACTATAGCCTTCTGTTTCAGACTTAAAAGTCTGATATGCTATTTCCTGTTGTTCAGTACTAACTTTCATATTATTATCTTCTCTTGTATTTCCCAGGAAAAGAACTCCAGCCATAAAGTACATAATTATTATGATTATAAGAACAATTCCAAGAAAATACTTATTTATTTTCATTTTCCTCAACAATTTTTCCCTCCGCAATTTTTAATATCACATCACACACTTCCTTTAAATCTTCTTTATGATGAGTGGCTACAATAATCGTTGCGCCTCTTGACTTCTCCTCTCTTATTATTTTATATATAAGCTGCACTGCATCTTCATCCAATGCATTTGTCGGTTCATCAAGCAATATAATTTTCTGATTTTCAAAAATTGCCTGTGCAATATTTAATCGTTGTTTCATTCCCAATGAAAATTTTTTCACTTTTTTATCAGAGTCGGGGTCCAGACCCACCCTTTCCAGAGAAAAGCTTATATCTTTTTCATCAGCTATATTTTTTATCTTTGCAAGCATCTGAAGATTTTTCTTTGCAGAACATTCCGGCAGCAATTCCATGTTTTCTATAACAATACCGGTCTCAGGTGGAAACTCAATTTTATCATGCAGCTTTTCCCCATCAATAAAAATACTTCCACTATCCAGATTTATCAAACCACTTATAGCTCTTAGCAGCATAGTCTTTCCTGAACCATTTTGCCCATATAAACCATAAACAAAACCACTTTTAAACGTATACGATACATTATCCAATACCGTATTTTCCTTTATCCTCTTTGTTACATTTTGTAATTGTATCATACTATATCATCTCCTCAGTAAATGTCTGTTTTCTTATATTTTATTATTGAAATAATATTTAAAATCACTAATAATATAATCACATATGTAATTGAAGCTTCGTATCTCACATATATGTTTTTTTGATAAATTATCCCACTACGCGTTCCAAATAGCATATTGGGGAAAAGCATAACTCCAATCCGGCTTAAATCACGATTTATCAGTACGCTATTTCCAATTATCAGGGATACCACCAAAAAAACATTTACAAATATATTTGAAATACTGGCATCCATAAATAATTCAAGTAAAAATTGTAATTGTACCAATGTCCATACTCCAACAAAATATGTAACTATTACCTGTATTAATTTTATACTTGATAAATCATTCCATGTCCCATCACATATTAAAAAAATAATCGTCTGACCTATTACTATACAAGCTAATTTCGCTGCTGATAATATAGCATTTTTTAAGTATAACCTCTCTCTGCTATACGATCTGATCAGCCAAAGCTTACCATATCCGGTTGTAATTTCTCTTGCATTACCCGAAAAGTAAAAAAGTACAAATGGCAATGGTATATATGCATATAAAATTTGCACTAAATTACTTGTTTGGTTGTCAAAAATAAAAAGTGTACTGGCAAATGGTAATTGATATACCTCATAGCCACTCATTTGTATTACAACTCTTTGCATAATAATCATGCATATGATCAATATTATGTTTAACCACTTATTTTTCATTTCTTAAAATATCCCTTTTTGCAAACGTTACTATTCCAGCTATGTACAGAACTATTGCCATTACTATATTTTTTGCAAGAATACACAAACAGCTTACAAACGATTTATTTCCTTCCAAAAAATCATATGCTACAGCAACATCTAAACCCGGTATCCAAAACTTAACGAGCCAAAATCTTATCAACATGAATTGCACAAAATTAACTCCAAAAGCTCCTATAAGAGCAATAAGTTCATTTTGTAAACAATCTCTAAGTATTTTGTAAAAAAGACCTGTTGCGACAAAGAAAATCCAAATAACAACAAATTCCATAAGAGAATACAGTACAAATGGATATTTCTTAATTGTTGCACCATTAAAACTATATACCGTAAAAATATAATCAACTATCTGACGAACTGCCGAAAATATTGCCGCCATTACAATAATTATCCTGATCTGGCTATTATTATATTTTTCCCGCGTTTTATATCTAAGTAATATATATGTTTTTTCTTTGTCCAATGCATAGTATATTCCCAATAAGACAGGAATTATATCTACAACCAATATTTCTTTAATTCCACAGAAATTACTGCCTGAATTGTGGATATTCAGGAAAATTACATCCTCCGTTATCCCCATCTGCCCTATTGAATTAAGCATAGGTACATTTGAAAAATAACAATCTATACTACACAATCCCACATATATTAAAGCGCATACTAAATATTTATACTTCAACAATTTTTTTCTCCCATATAATAGCTGTTATAATCACTAAAATGTAAAGTACTATACACCATATCGCCATTGGAACAATAACATTAAAATCATATTCCATAAACGGTTGAAAAATATGCATTGATGAATTTTTAAACAAAATTGGTATGAACCAGATTGCGAATGTCAACGCATATACCATCTTTCTTTCGTGTATAGATATTGCCAACGCAGCTCCCATCATTCCCAAAACACCGGCAAATATTGCCGTTATAAGAATGTAGACTATATTCGTTGTCAATGGATGTGTATAGCTTATTTCAAAAAGAAATGTTTTTATCATGACAAAACTGTTATATTTCAATGGTTCTGAATCAAACCGTGTTTTAGTTCCCCCATTAAATACTATTTGTGAAAGTATAAGATTTAATCCCAGTCCTACAAATACAATTGTAAATGAGACAATAAAGGCTGATTTCATTTTTTGTAAAATATATTTATTTTTTCCCATTTTACATATCAATATATTCTTATATCCTGTAATATAATCAACAATACTCTCTTCTCCCACTATTACAAGCAAATATAATGGCAAAAACCACAGATAAATCATTTGAAATATGTGCCCTTGTGAATAGCATGATAGAAATGTGACATATAACGGATAGGGTTTTCCCATTTCTCCATTACATATAATAATATCCTGATAATAAATCTGTACAATATCCAAAATTGGAATTACGAGCATAAAAATTATCATTCCTATACTTTTTTTATCACTTATAATTCTGTTTAATTGCTGTCTCATATTTTCCTTTCCTTGTGTTTTTTACTACCGCATTGTTACCATAGACGTCTATGCTTATATAGTATCTCATATTTCTGAAAATTCGACTTAATTTATTATGAAAATTTCTGAATTTTTCATTGTCATGTACATCCAAGCTTCAGATTTCTTCAGAATTTTTCAGATTTTATTAAGCGCATATTGTGTTTTTATGTGCTATTATATTTTATATTATTATACTACTTAGGAGATATTTGCGTATGAATAAACTACTTATTATTGAAGATGATGTTACTATTAGAAATGCTCTTAGGATTTTGCTTGAAAATCAAGGTTACACTGTTGTTGAGGCAACTAATGGTGAAGAAGGATTAGAATTATTCGACAAAACTTTTGATCTGCTGATTATTGACATAATGATGCCAAATATTTCCGGCATCGATGTATGCCGCAAAATCAGGGAAAAATCATATGTTCCGATTCTCTTTTTGACAGCCAAATCTCTTGAAACCGATAAAATGGAAGCCCTTTCCGCCGGAGGGGACGATTATCTTGTCAAACCATTCTCCTACGTGGAGCTTATAGCGCGTATTCAGGCTCTTATAAGAAGATGTCGCGTCTACGACAATGCAGATGCATCAGACACCACCGCTTCATCCACTATTGAACGATGTGGCTTAACCTTATACACAAAATGCAACAATGTCAGTTACGATGGCAGACAGCTTGCTCTCACGGATAAAGAATATCAGATTCTTCTGCTGTTAATTTCTCATCCGACAAAGACATTTTCAACACAGAATATATTTGAAAGCGTCTGGAATGAACCGTATACACAGTTTTCCAATAACACCATTATGGTTCATATTAAAAATCTGCGCAATAAGCTTGAAGCCGGCTGTGGCTGTGCCCACCTGATTAAAACAGTGTGGGGAAAGGGATATAAATTTGAAGAATAAATTTAACGGATATAAGGAATACATAAGCAGCTTATTGATTTCATTTTTAATAGCTTTATTGATTTCAATTGCTGTATTTACAGCTATATACCTTTACGGGGAAAAAATAATAAATGAATATGTAAACTCCGACAGCTATATTTACAATACACAAGCTCCATATATTACCAGCTTTCAAAAATATGTGTCTGACAATAAGGTTTCGTCATACGATTTTAAAAGCATTGAAGCATGGATTCAAAGAGAAAAGCCCGAATTTTTTCTCATATCCATTGACAATGAAACATATTACGCTTCAACAGAATATTTAAGTCTCAAAAAGCCCCAAAATCTATTATTATATAATCAGAAAATATCTGTTTATCTTACAGCGTTAAACTTTAGTGACAGGACAGCTAAAATTTTTATATATAATAACTATCAGGACAAATATCTCAAAACTTTGCTTATTTGTGATGCTCTCTTCACTTTAATTACAGCAATAATGATTTTGTTTTTCATTTCCAGACATATTCTCATGCAAATACATGGCACTTTAAACGTTGTCGAGCAGTCTGAAACCGAATTGATCAATGAAAAAAATATGCTGATACGAAGCATGGCACACGATATCCGCACTCCTCTCGCAGGGCTGCAGTCATACGCTGAAATTATCAAAATGGAAAATAAAAAGGGTGCGATTCCCACTGAACACATAGATGTGATTTTCAATAAAATATGCGAAATAAAAGGCCTTACCGACCAGCTTTTTGACTATTCACTTGCCTGCAATGAAGAAGCTCTTGAGCTTGATGCTCCATGCAATATGGAAAGTGCAATAGGTGACTATCTTTCTGAGATGGCTTTTATTCTTCGTGAAAAAAGCTTTTCGCTTGATATAGAAAAGCTCATATGGAAGGATTTCAAAATCACTGTGAACTCAAACTTCCTCGGACGGATTTTTAACAATATAACAAACAATATATGCAAATATGCAGATATCAAAGCTCCTGTCTGCATAAGCTCTATCTACCGGAGTAAAGATGCAGGTATCGAGATAACAAACCATATCGCAGATAAAAGCTCTCTGTTTAATACCACCGGCATGGGTATCAGAAATATTACCCTTATGATGAAGCAGATGAATGGTCGGGCTATTGTTTCACATAATAATACCGAGTTTCGCATTACTCTTTGGTTTTCACGCGCATAAAAACAATCCGCTACACCAAAATCTGGCATAGCGGATTGATTTATATACATCTATCTATTTTTATTTATCAAGCAAATCTGTGTAGAAATCTGCGTAATGTGTCTCGCCTGACTTGATGTAGTCAATGGCTGCTGATGGATGCTGAT
>OLSC01002568.1_pt1 | contig 12124 bp, 10 predicted proteins | sample 1672881 | NCBI WGS metagenome assembly OLSC01 (sample SAMEA3136733, study PRJEB25190) | human gut metagenome | biome: human gut; feature: human-associated habitat; material: faeces | place: Austria | collected 2013
CCTGCATCTTGCGGGCCTTGATCTTGATGCCGCCGGGCAGGGTGGAGCCATCCAGCGCAGCGGGCACGCAGTCGCCCAGCTTCATGTTGGCAGCACCGGTGCTGATGCGGATGTCATGGCCATAGTCGCCGCAGTCCACCACGCACTTGGTCAGGTGGGTGCCCTCCTGCTTTTCCATCTCCACGATCTTGCCTACCACCACTTTGCTGATGCCGGCATCCAGGGGGATGAGCTCCTCCACCTCAAAGCCGCAGGAGAACAGCTTCTCCTCCAGCTCCTGTGCGGTGACATCGATATCAACGAATTCTTTTAACCAACTGAACGGTACTTTCATTGTTTGTTCTCTCCCCTCTTATTCGTGGAACTGCTTGAGGAACTGCAGGTTGTTCTCGAACATCAGACCGATGTTGTTGATGCCGTACTTCAGCATGGCGATACGCTCGATGCCGATGCCGAAAGCGAAGCCGGAGTACTCGTCCGGGTCGATGTTGCAGTTCTCCAGCACCTTGCGGTTGACAACGCCGCCGCCCAGCACCTCGATCCAGCCGGTGTGCTTGCACAGCGGGCAGCCCTTGCCGTGGCACTCAAAGCAGCTCACGTCCACCTCGACGCTGGGCTCGGTGAACGGGAAGTAAGAAGGACGCAGGCGGGTGCGGGTGTCGGCACCGAACAGCTTCTGCACGAAGGTGTTCAGTGCGCCCTGCAGGTCGCCCAGGGTGATGCCCTTGTCCACGACCAGACCTTCCATCTGGTGGAACATGGGGCTGTGGGTAGCGTCCGAATCGGAGCGGAACACACGGCCGGGCATCAGGATCTTGATGGGCGGCTTCTGAACGTCCATGGTGCGGATCTGGCCGCCGGAAGTCTGGGTACGCAGCAGGAACTCCTCCGACAGGTAGAAGGTGTCCTGCATGTCGCGTGCCGGGTGATCCTTGGGCACGTTCAGGCGGGTAAAGTTGTGGTCATCGTCCTCGATCTCCGGGAAGGTGCCCACCGAAAAGCCCATGCCGGAGAACACGTCGATGATCTGGTTGGTGATCAGGGTCAGCGGGTGCAGGCCGCCCATGGGGCGGGTCTTGGCGGGCAGGGTGATGTCCACCGTCTCGGCGGCGTTGCGGGCAGCCAGTTCGGCAGCCTTCACCTTTTCGGCGGCAGCGTCGTACTCGGCCTGTACCTTGGCCTTGAGCTCGTTGATGATCTTGCCCATGGCAGGGCGCTCTTCGGGTGCGACGGTGCGCAGATTCTTCATCAGGGCAGGGATCTTGCCGTTCTTGCTGAGGTATTCCTGCCAGAAGGATGCCAGCGTTTCCTTGCTGGAGACCTGACCAAGGCTCTCTTCGGCCTGTTTTGCCAGCTCGTCGATCATTGCTTGCATGGATGTTCTCTCCTTTTACTACTTCGTGTTCATGAGCGGAGGCATGAAAAAAGCTCCGTCCCCTCTGCCTGTTCTCAGGCAAAAGGGACGAAGCTGTAACAGTCTGCTCCGCGGTACCACCCGGTTTCCGCCCTTTGCGCAAGCAGCGGGCGGCACTCAAACGCCGTAACGGGGCGCAACCGTCCTGTACTAGTGGGCCGCAAAGCCGTTCGCGCAGGCCGCTCAGGAGCGAACTTCAGCCTGTCTGCACGCGGGGACCCTTTCAGCCGGTGAAGTCCCTCTCTTTGCTGTGCCGAACAAACCTACTCTCTCCGTCGCTGCGTTTGGGAGTATTCAGGTTTTATAACCGTTTGTTATGTTACCACATTTTGCGGCGGTTTGCAAGCGGGGCGGGCAGATTTTGCGCAGGTTTCCGGTTTTGACTTGCAATTTTGGCTTTGTCATGTTATACTCAGTGCAGCGCTTTGCATGGAAGGAGGGTACACCCGGATGGGCTGGAACGGCTGCGTTTTCTTTAAAAAAGGCAACCCCTAAGCATTTCCGGCTCGAAGTGTACCCATTTTTCTTCCGGCAAAGCGTGGAGCATCGTTTTTATGCGCCGCGCAGCTTTGCTGTGGGGCGTTTTTGTTTTGCCGGGAAATGGGGCACTGTTTCACGCAGAAGCAGAAAGGGTGTTCCCCATGAATCATACCATCCATTTAAAAAAGCAGCTGCGCTGCATCTATCTGTCCAATTTCTTTTCCGGCCTGCGCATCACGGATGCCGTATGGGTGGCGCTGCTGGCCGCCCGCGGGTTCTCGCTGTGGGAGATCGGCCTTGCCGAGAGCGTTTACCATATCGTCAGCCTGTTGTGCGAGGTGCCCAGCGGAATGGCCGCCGACCTGCTGGGGCGTAAACGGGCCCTTGTGGCGGGCGGCATCCTGGCAGTGCTGAGCAGCCTGCTCATGGCATTTGCGCCCGGCCTTTTCCTGATTTGTGCGGCAATGGGGCTGAACGCCCTGTCCAACGCCATGTTTTCCGGCACCGATGCCGCTCTGACCTACGACAGCCTGAAGCAGGCCGGGCAGGAAGAACGGTATCTTTCCGTGGCTGCCAACCGCTCCCAGATCGGTATGCTGGCCAGCGCGCTCGGCTCCCTTGCCAGCACACTGCGGCGGTTTCTGCGGTTTTCCGGCTTTTATCTGGTGAGTGCGCTGTTTAGCAGCATTTCCACACTGGCCATGCTCCTGCTGAAGGAACCTGTGGTCACCGAGGCACAAGCCGCCCGGAGTTCCCATTCCCTGCGAGAGCTGCCGGGCCAGTTCGCGCAGCTGGTGCGGGACAGTGCCGCCGCCCTGCGCGGCTGCCCGCTGGCGGCAAAACTCATCGCTGCCGATGCGGTCATCTCTGTCCCCTGCTATCTGACCAAGATGTTCCTGCAGCAGCGGCTCGTGGAGCTGGGCTGGCCCACCGAGTGGCTTTTTCTGCCCTTGCTGCTGGGCGGTGCGGCCTGCGTGGCCGGTACCGAGATCGGCCGACGGGTACATCCCCACACCCTGCGGCGGTTCTACACGGTGTGTGCCCTGCTGGTCGGCGGCGGGACCTTTCTGGTCGGCGCGGCGCCTGCATGGGGCGGCATTCTGGGCATGATGCTGGTGCAGGGCGTGCTGGAAATCTGGCTGCTCCATGCCGACCAGCGTCTCAACGCCCTGATCTCCAGTGATCAGCGGGCTACCCTCATCAGTGTGGACAGCATGGCCTATAGCATCCTGATGATCCCCGCAAGTCCCTTTGTGGGTGCCGTGGGCGATCTCTTCGGGCAGGCGGGTGCCGGGCTTGCCCTGCTGGGCGTCCTGACCGCTGCCAGCGGGGCGGCGGTACTGGCCAAGCGCCGGAGCTGAGTTTTATCACAAAACGCAAAAGACCGCTGCGGCCTCCGGAGAGATCGCAGCGGTCCTTTCTTTTATGCTCAGTAGCACTTTTTGCAAGCCGTGAATCCGCGGGATTTTGCAGTGGACAGGCTCACTTTCTCAGGGCCTTTCATTCCGCTGCAGTTGGGGTTGCTGTGGTACTTCTTGCCGCCATGGGTGGGGATCCACACCATCTGGCTGGTCGTCTGGCCGGAAGATGCACTGCCCGTGCTCTTTTTGCTGTTGGCAATGCTCTTGCTGCCGGAAGTGGTCGTGGTCTTTTTGCTGCTGGCGGCAGCGGCGGCCTTCTGGGCATCCAGCTTTTTCTGCCCGGCCGTGTACAAAGCTGTCGTGTCGCTGGCGGTGCCGTTCAGCAGCACCGAGCCATTCTGGATGTCCAGAATGGGCATGCCGTTCACGTCCAGTGTGCCGGCATACACGCCGTACAGGGTCATCTGCTGTGCCGGGGCCGCCGCCTTGAAGGCATCAAATTTCGACTTCTGCACGGCCACATACCACACGCCGTCGGCGGTGTCAAAGCCAAAAATAAATGCAGTATCGTTGCTGGTAGCCGCACTGTAATTGGGCGTACCGGTAATAGTGATGGGCTGTCCCAGCGGCTGAGACGTTGCCTGCGCATAGGGTACCGTCTGGCAGGAACTGCTGTCCACCGCCGCAAAGGCCGCCGGGCAGCACAACAGGCTCAGGCACAGGGCCAGTGCCGCTGCAAGAATCCGGAATTGTTTTTTCATCGCACACATCCTCCTCTGTTTGCCGGTCGCCCGGCTATTTTACGGTTTGATCGTACCTCCTGTTTCTCTGTGCAGCAATTCCCAGAATGTGTTGTTTTTCGGCACATTCCGACGCATTCAGGAAGCAAGATCGGTTCTCACCATACATTATACCGTTTTATGTTCATTTACGAACCGTAATATAGCATTCATTTCAAGCAAAATTCACCTCATAATAGTATTGGGGTGATAATAATGGATGAACTCAGAATTAAAAAGCTCTCCGAACCTGTTACATTTACGATTCGAGTAGACAAGTCAATCGTCGATTTCTACGATGATCTTGCCGGAAAAACAAATCGCTCCCGCAATGAGCTGATCGGGCTTGCTTTGGACTACGCCAAGGATAAGATCATCGTGGAAGAATAAGCGTTCTTTCCGTAAACAAAAAATGCGAACGAAAGCATTTTCTGCTCTCGTTCGCATTTTTTTATTGCTTCACACAGCGTGTCGTGTTGCGGGCGCTCCGGATCAGATGCCGGCGGCAGCGTTCTGACCGGCAAAGCGGCCGAAAGTGGCGCTGCGGCCTGCGGCGGCACCGGCCATCAGGCAGGGATAGCTGCCGGAGAAGTAGTTACCACTCATGTCGCCGATGACATACAGGCCGGGGATGGCCTTGAAGTCCTGATCAATGGCGTGCATATTGTCGTCGATCTGGATGCCGTCGATGGTGCAGATCAGATAGCCGCCGGACTGGCGCACACCGTAGAAGGGAGCTTCGCTCAGGGTGGACAGACGGTAGTCCTCCTTACCGTAATCCTCGTCCTCGCCCTTGGCAGCCAGCTCGTTGTAACGATCCACCGTTGCGGTGAAGGTGTCCTTGGGCAGGCCCAGCTTGTCGGCCAGCTCCTCCACGGTGTCGGCCTGCACGATGTAACCCTGGTCCTGCAGATCGGCGTTCATGCCCTCGATGTACTCAATGGGGAACACCGGAGCGGTGCCGTTCACATGCGGGTACAGACGGCTGCAGCCGTGGGTGGCAAAGCGCTCCACATCCTCGGGGTACTTGCTATCCCACACAGTGCAGTAGGTGTGGTAGGGCTGGCTGGCTGCAGCGTGCAGCACCAGATCGTAAGGCATGTACTCGTTCATGAAGCGCTCACCGTTCAGGTTCACCTTCAGGAACGGCTGGCTGCCCATCCAGAACAGGGCACCGTCGTTGGCTTTGCCGTACTCCCCCACCTGGTCAGGCTTGATGGCACCGCGGTCAAAGATCATGGAGGTGTGGGTCTGGTCCATGATGGCACCGGCCCACAGGCAGGCCTTGATGCCGTCGCCCTTGGCACCGGGCTTGGAATAGTTGATGCAGGTCTGCTCCACGCTCTGGGGCTGCAGGGCGTTCATCATGGTTTCATTGCCGCTGTAGCCGCCGCAGGCCAGAATGACGCCCTTGGATGCGTTGTAGCGCACATACTCGTCGTTGGCATTCTTGGCGATCAGGCCGGTGACGCGGTTGCCATCCTTTTCCAGCTTGACCATGGTGATCTCATACTGCACTTCCAGACCGTCAGCCTCGGCGTGCTTGAGCACGGCGTCCATGGTCAGCTGCTCGCTGTACTCGTCGCCGTACTGGGTGCTGTGGCCCACGTCCAGCACCTCGTAGTTGTCGTTGTCGTGCTTTTCGTCGATCTCGTGGCGGAAGTCGATGCCGCTCTCGGCCAGTACGTCGGTGAACCAGTCGATGGTCTCACCGCTGCGGTCTGCCCACACCTGTGCCAGGCTGCGGCGGGTATAGCCCTGGCTCCAATTGCACAGGTAGCGCACAGCGTCCTTCTTGTTCACGTCATCGCCGTCCTCCTGCTGCTGCTTGGAGCCGCAGGCAGCCAGCGTGTCGCGGATGCCGCTGGCCATGTCGTGGCCGAACTTTTCGATCAGGATGGTCTTGGCACCGGCCTCGGCTGCGGCGGCAGCGGCAAAGCTGCCGGAGGAACCAGCACCCACCACCAGCACCTCACACTCCACGGTCTGCTTGATGTCGCTCTCGGCCACTTCGGGCTCCTCGCCCAGCCAGTCGGCGGTGGAGGCAGTCTCCTCGGTGGTCTGCTCAGCGGGGTTGATGGCACCGCCGCTGGCCTGACGGATGCAGTCGGCCACAGCGTTCTGCACAGCCTTGCTGGTCACAGTGGCACCGGTCACACCGTCGATCTGGCTGGTCTGAGCGTTCATCACCTGCTCGATCAGCTTGTCCTTGGCGGCCTGGCCGATGCTGTCGGTCTCGCCGGACAGGTCCAGCTCCACCTTGGTGATGCTGGCAGCGTCAAAGGTCACCGTGGCGGTGATCTCGCTCATGCCCTTGGCGGTGGCGGTGTAGGTGCCAGGGGTGTAGATGCCGGCTGCACCGGAAGATGCAGCAGCGGTGGAGCTGCTGGCTGCATTGCAGGCAGCCAGACCGGCTGCGGTGACGCTGCTCATGGCGGCAGCGGCAGCGATTTTCAGAAAGCCTTTGCGGGAGATCTTTTCCATAATAAGGTTCCTTTCTCTTCTTTTTCTTCGTGCTTTGTTCCAGAGTGGCAAAAATGCTTTACCATTCTTGTTAAAAGTATCACATTTACAACCAAAGAAAAAGAAGTTATAATATCCCTGTAGGTATCAAGAAAAACTTGCGTTTTATTTCTGGAAAGGAATCTCCCATGACCATTCAGCAGCTGCGCTATTTTCTGGCGTTGTGCGAAGATCTGAACTATACCCGCACGGCCGGGCGGATGTATCTGTCGCGGCAGGCGCTGCGCCTCAGCATTGCCGCGCTGGAAAACGAGCTCTGCGGCCCGCTGTTCATCAATGTGCGCAATCACCTTGCCCTGACCGAAAAGGGCCAGCGCTTCCGGGCGCAGGCCGCGCCGGTGGTGGAACAATTTGATCGGATGTGCGCGCAGGCGTATCAGGATATCCGGTCCCCCGCCCTGCGGCTGGGCATCAGTGTGGCGTTGGTGCCCAGCTACCTGCCCATGCTGGGGGATGTGCTGGAGCAGTTCCGGCAGCAATACCCGGGCATCCCGCTGGAAACCACATTGCTCTCCAACGACGCCGTATGTGCACAATTGCAGAACGGCACGCTGGACGCCGGGCTGGTGATGGACCTGGGCGGCTGCGCGGCCGGGCTTGCCCGCACCGCGCTCACCCGGCACACTGCGGCCCTGCTGGTGCCCCGCTGCAGCCCGTTCTGGGGGCGCAGCAGCATCGCCCCAGCAGAGCTGGACGGCCAGCTGCTGTTGGTGCCGGGCCTTGTGCCGGAGCCGCTGGCCCCGCTGTGGAATACCCTGCGGCAGGCCGGTGCCCGCCCGAAGGTAGAGATCAGCGAGCAATACTATCAAGTGCTTTACCGCACCCAGGAGCGCAACGGTCTGGCCCTGGACCGGTTGGAGATCACCTCCGACCACAGCATGGACAATGTTCAGGACGTGGCACTGGACGGCATGCCGCCCATCTGCGCCGCCTTTTTGCAGCCGGAGCACGCAGAGCACCCCTGTGTCCGGCTTTTGTGCAGCTTTTTGCAGGAACACCTGCGCAATCTATGAAAGAAGGGACCCTTATGCATTTTTATGGAACCATCGGCCCGGCCTGCGCCAGTGCCGGAACTCTGCGCCGCCTTGTGGACGCCGGCATGACCGGCCTGCGCATGAACCTTTCCCACGGGGCGCTGGCCGAACACGCTGACTGGCTGGCAATGATCCACGCTGTCGGCATTCCGGACCTGCTCATCGACCTGCAGGGGCCGGAACTGCGTGTCGGGCGGCTGGCCAGCCCGGTCACCCTGCCGGAGGGCGGCACGGTACAGCTGGGTGCAGGCGGCATCCCCTGCCCTGTCCAGCTCGTGCAGGCAGCCCGCCCCGGGCAGCTGCTTCTGCTGGATGACGGCAAGCTGCTGGTGAAAGTAATTGCCGCCGGGCCGGATGCACTGGTCTGCACCGTACTGCGGGGCGGCGTTCTGCAAAGCCGCAAGAGCATTGCCGCCCCGGGTCTGTCGGTGCCCATGCCCACCCTGACAAGTGAGGACCTTGCCAACCTGCGCATCGCAGCTTCCTGCGGCGTCACCGGGGTCATGCTGCCCTTCGTGCGCGGGAAACAGGACATCCTTGCTTTGCGGCAGGCGCTGGCCGAGGCCGGTGCGCCGCAGATCCGCATCTTTGCAAAGATCGAGAACCTTGCCGGGGTGCAGGCTCTGCCGGAGTTTCTGTCCCTCGTGGACGAGGTGGTCATCGCCCGCGGCGACCTGGGCAACGCCATGCCGCTGTGGGAGCTGCCCCGCTGTCAGAAACAGCTTTCCGCCGCCTGCCGGGCCGCCGGGGTACCCTTTATGGTGGTCACCCAGATGCTGGACAGCATGTGCACCCGTGCCGTGCCCACCCGCGCCGAGGTGAGCGATATTTACAATGCTGTGTTGGATGGTGCGTCCAGCCTGATGCTCACCGGTGAGACCGCCGCCGGGCAGTACCCCGTGCAGGCCATGGAGTTCCTGGTTCGGACGGCAAACACCGCCCTGTAAGGCAGTTCGGCCTTCTGCACGCTTTTTCGGTCCGAAATGACAAAAAGGATGGATTCTGTCGTAAAGAGTTGGTATAATGAAGGCAAAATATTTTTGCAGGAAGGTTTTTCTATGGGAATCGTAGTCATCGGAGCCGTTTTTGTGGACATCAAGGGGTACCCCCTTTCCACCTACATCCCGGGCGGGCGCAACTCCGGCCGGGTCGAGCAGGTACACGGTGGTGTGAGCCGCAACATCGTGGAGGACATCGCCAATGTGGAGCTGCGCCCCACCTTTGTGGGTCTGGTGGACGACACCGGCATGGGCCAGGATGTCATCGACAAGCTCCGCGACCACAAGGTGAACACCCAGTTCATCCGCCGCGTGAAGGACGGCATGGGCACCTGGCTGGCCGTGTTCAACAACGACGGTGACGTATGCGCCTCCATCTCCAAGCGCCCGGACACCACTCCCCTCACCGCTCTGCTGAAAGAGCAGGGAGACGAGATCTTCAAGGACTGCGACAGCATCGCGCTGGAGCTGGATCTGGAAAAAGAGACGGTCAAGCAGGTGCTGCGCTTTGCCAAAAAGTACAACAAGCGGGTCTACGCGGCCATCTCCAACATGAGCATCGCCATGGAACGCCGCGACTTTTTGCAGCAGGTAGACTGCTTTGTGTGCAACCAGCAGGAAGCCGGGCTGCTCTTCTCGGACGATTACGACCACCTTTCCCCCGCTGCCATGCGGGAGGTGCTGGCCGCCAACGTGCACAGCGCCAACATCCCCTGCATGGTGGTCACCATGGGCGGGCAGGGTGCCGTGTATGCCCGCGCCAACGGCGAAAGCGGCGTTGTGCCCGCCAAGAAGGTGGATGTGATCGACACCACCGGTGCCGGTGACGCCTTCTTTGCCGGTACGGTCATCGGCCTGACCTACGGCAAGAACCTGCCCGCCTCCTGCGAGATCGGCAGCCGTCTGGCCGCCTCGGTGATCTCCATCACCGAAAACGTCTGCCCCCGGTTCCGCCCGCTGGAATTCGGGCTGGACATTCCCGTGCTGGACTGAGTTACACCCAAAAGCGCCGGAGCATTCCCGCAAAAGGGAGCGCTCCGGCGCTTGTTTTTTGTTTGTCAGAGTTCGTTGATGGCTGCTGTGACGGGCATTGCCTGCAATCGCTTCACCGGGCCGTGCACCGCAAGCGCCGCTGCACCTGCCACGAACAGACAGAGCACTGCCAACAGCCCGAAGGGCACCCGCCACACGACGCCGAAATAGTGGGTGATCAGCCGGGTATACAGTGCACGGTGCAGCACAAGGCCGGCAGCAACGCCCACCAGCAGGCCGGACGCCGCATAGGTCCCGGCACTCAACAGCACAAACAGCCCCAGCAGCGGCAGGCACAACGCCGGGCACACGGCCCACGCCGCACATTCTGCCGCCAGCAGGGCCGCAGCCAGCCCGGTGACCAGACTTTTGTCATCCTCCAGCAGTAAGATCCGCTCCATGGTGCAGTTTCTTCTTTTTACAAAAAATGCCGGGTGCTGCCGCAGGTACGGCAGCTGCCCGGCGTGCAGTCACGCATTCTGTTGTTTGTACTGTTCGCCCCACGCCCACATAGCGTCCATGATGGGCTTCAGGCTCCGGCTTGATGGCCGTTTTTAACTGCAGTGTATTGACCGAACCGAGCTGGAACAGATGATCCGCGAACACGGATTTATCGTTTCCGACAGCTAAAATGTATTTCAGCAGATCTCCCGTAATATGCTGGGCCGTACCATCCGACCGAAATTTCCGTCGTAGTTCAGGTTTCCATGCAAGAATGACAGAGCATTCCCGTCCTCTCGCTGCAGTCCTGCACCCCGATAAAAAGCTGCCCGCATACCGTATGATCTTGTCACATCCGGTATGCGGGCAGCTTGTCTTTTCTGATTTTACGCGCTTTTGGGGCTTAGTTTGCCACGATCTCGTCGGCCAGAGCGTCCATCTGGGCTTCCGCAGCAGCATTGGCAGCAGAGCGGATGGTGACCACGTTCTCGCAGACCGTGATATTCTTCATGCCTTCCAGCTCGGCGCGCATGAGTTTGGCAGCCATGGGGGCCCAGGTGCCGTTCTCCATCAGGCCGACGGTACGGTTCTGGAACGCCTTGGTCTTGAGGTGGGTCAGCAGGGACTCCATCGGCGGGAAGAGGAAGCCGTCATAGGTGGCGCAGGCCAGAACGATCTTTCCGCAGCGGAATGCCTCGGTGACGGCGTAGGACACATCGGTGCGGGTCAGGTCCATCTCCACCACCTTTGCGCCCTTGGCACGCAGCTTTTCGGCCATGGTGTGGGCCGCGGCGCGGGTATGGCCGTGGATGGAAGCACTGGCCACAAGGATCTTTTCCGGTTCTTCCGGCTTATAGCTGGACCAGGTATCATAATAGGCCAGATACTTGCCCAGGTCCCCGGTGAGCACCGGGCCGTGCAGCGGGCAGATGGTGGCAATATCCAGTGCGGCTGCCTTTTTGAGCAGTGCCTGCACCTGCGGGCCGTACTTGCCCACGATGTTCAGGTAATACCGGCGGGCTTCGCTGGCCCAGTCGGCCTTTTCGTCAAACTTTGCCACCGCCCCGAAGCGGCCGAAACCGTCGGCGGAGAACAGCACCTTTTCGCTGCTCTCATAGCTGACCATGACCTCCGGCCAGTGCACCATGGGTGCAAACACAAAGGTGAGGGTGTGGCTCCCCAGAGACAAGCTCTCGCCGTCCTTCACCACCACACGGCGCTCCTTGGCCACGGCATCCGGGCCGAAGAACTGCTCCATATACACAAAGGTCTTGGCGTTGCCCACCACCTTCATGTCCGGGTACTTAGCGGCCAGGCGGGCAATGTTGGCACCATGGTCCGGCTCCATGTGGGAGACCACCAGATATTCCGGCATGCGGTCGCCCAGCGCTTCGGTGAGGTTTGCCAGCCAGGCATCCGTGGCACGGTTGTCCACCGTGTCCAGAATGGCGACCTTTTCATCCAGAATGACATAGGAGTTGTAGCTGACGCCGGTTGGCACCGGGTACTGACTTTCAAACAGGTCGATGGTGGTATCGTCCACCCCCACGCCCAGAATGGCATTGCTGATCTTCTGTACGCTCATAAATCCCATGCTCCTTTATTTTTATGCTGTGCCGCAGAAAGCGGCCGATTCTTCTTAAGAACAATTCCTAGTATAGCATATCGTCAGAAATTTAGCAAGAGGGATCTGCGGCTTTTCCCTCCCGGACCCCTGACCACAACCGTTATTCATCGCCCCTGCTTTCCGGCAGGCGGGCAGACACGGGGCGGCCCGGCTCGGTGTCCAGCTCCAGCAGGGCCGCAGCGCTGGCGTCATCCATCGTCTGTACGGCCCGCAATTTGCGGCTGATGGCACGGCTGCGCACGCCGATGAGATTATCCAGCTCTTCGTCGGTCTGGCGCAGACGCTGCTGCAGCTTGGAAAGCCCCTGCCCGAACTTGTCGAACTCAGTCTTGACGGCACCCAGCAGCTGCCACACCTCGCCCGAACGCTTCTGGATGGCAAGGGTCTTGAAGCCCATCTGCAGGCTGTTGAGCAGGGCCGCCATGGTGCTGGGGC
>OLSC01002576.1_pt1 | contig 12074 bp, 10 predicted proteins | sample 1672881 | NCBI WGS metagenome assembly OLSC01 (sample SAMEA3136733, study PRJEB25190) | human gut metagenome | biome: human gut; feature: human-associated habitat; material: faeces | place: Austria | collected 2013
GGAAGCAGCCTGTCTTCTCTGTAAAAGCCTGAAAGAAACTCTGCGGAATCTGGTTTCTTCTCTTTAGGATCTTTCTCCTTCCGCGCTTTTTTATGAGAAGCCTCTGCTTTCTGCACCTGCGCTGCATACTCCAGCGAATCGTAAACCATATTTTTCACTGGCATTGCATAATGAACATTGGATTGGTTCTCCACTCCCAGGAGCAAATACACCGCGTTTTCATCTTCCATGGCACACAGGATCTTAAACACATCCCGATATTTCTGATATGGCACCTCCGCCCCGTCAGCTCCATATGGAATAATTACATTCGCCGTATCCAGTTCCTTCAAATTCTTAGGGTCAATGACCTTTTCTCCTTTGTAAATCATATGGTTGAACACATCCGCAAAAACCTCTGTGTCCTCCATGTACTCTTTTGTGATGATATCCTTTCTTCCCATGGATTTCACCACCTTCTATGATTTGTTTTTCAGAAGAGCTTATGTAGGTTTGAAACTCTTATGATGTATATAGGATAGCATACTGTTTCCTTTTCTGGAAGGAAAATATATTGGAAAAGTATGAATTTTATTTAATATGTTTTTTAGAAAACTTTAAGGAATTTCACTCGGCATTTATGGGGACAGACCCCTTTTATCCCATAATTTAGTTATTCTGCCACTCTTTTCCTTTTAATTCTTTCTTCATATATATTTTAATATCCTTTATAAATCCCCATATCATTATAATCATAATGATACCAATTGGGAATGCAGATATAATACTAATGCTTTGAATATTATTCATTGAGCTCTCCGAAAATACAAGCGCAATTGGAAGCACAATAAGAAGAATACACCAAAGTAGTGAAACTAACTTATGTGGGTGCTCATTTTCTTCAAGCTTTTTATAACTATAGCAAGCTGCCGTATATGCAATAGAATCAAATGATGTGGCATAGAAAGCTATCATACACACCATCGTAATAACAAGAATAAATTTAGCTGCAGGCATTGTGTTTATAATGCTAAGAATCAAACCATATAAATCTCCATCTGCCGCATACTGAGCAATAAAATCTGCTCTACCACTTACTTGTAATCCTAAACCATAATTACCAAGAACTACAAAACTTACAATTGTTGAACCAACCCCGAAAACATAACCTCCAAGAATTGTCTGTTTAATAGTTCTACCTCTTGAAATATTTCCTATAAAGAATGGCGCAGCAATACTCCAAACCATCCAATAAGCCCAATAATATATTGTCCAATCCTGGGCAAAATTACTTGTTCTTGATGGATCTGTATATGTACTAAGTTCTATAAAGTTTTGAATCATCTTACCAAGACTCTGAAAGCCATTCTCAATAATAAATCTTCCCTGCCCTCCACAGAGAAGCACTACAACTAGAAGTCCAAAAAACAAATAAATACAAAGCTTTGCCAAGAAACTGATACCTTTAAATCCATGAAGTACTGCATAAGTGTATACGGCACACGTAATTAATAGGATAATAATTGTTACCACCGTACGACTAATTGTAATTCCAAAAAGTTCTACAATAATAGCAGCCATAAGAGGAGTGGCCACACTAAACGTAGTTGCAGTACCCGCAAGTAAGGCAAATAAAGCAAATAAATCAATAATTCTTCCTAATATGCCATCAGCATGTTTTCCAATAATTGGACGACAAGCTTCAGAATATCTCTGACGATTTTTCTTCCTGACATGAAGCATAAACCCAAATACTACTGCAAGAACAAGATAAAACGCCCATGGAATGAAGCTCCAGTGAAACAAAGGAAATACTCCTGCCCATTCTGCAATTGAGCCAAGTTCCTCAATATGAGGATTTGTAGCATACATTACCCATTCTGCGAAAGAGTAAAACAGAATATCCGCAGCAAGGCCACATGTAAACATCATACTCCCCCAAGCAAAAAACGAATACTTAGGTTTTTCATCTGGTTCTCCAAGAACAACATTGCCGCATTTTGAAAAAGAAAGAAAAATAGAAATCAAAAGTACTCCAAGGCCTATAACAAGGTAATAAATGCCTAAGGTATCTCCAAAGAAAAACCTCACTTGTCCAATAATATTATTTGACTGTTCTGGAAAAATAAACAGTACACCTGCCAAAATCATAATAATAATGAATGGGGCTAATGTTATCAACCAATCAATTCTACCACTTTTCAACTTATTCATGATTATAATTCCTCCAATTCCTGTGTTTCGTAATAGTATTTATATTTATGCCCCACTTCAAATGTAAAACCAGCAGCTGCATTATTTTTATCTTTAAAAGCTATAACATTCATAAGATTTTTTTCCTCAGTTTTCAACCTATGAGCAATACTTTTTAGAATTGAAGAACGAGTATCCTCAATATAAGAACTATCAAACTTACGAAGTTCATCTAACGTATCAAATTCAAAAATGAAATTTGAAGGATACTTTCGGATTTTCATATCCAACTCACTAATATGATCGATATATATATCCTCCCACAATTTATCTGCCGTTTCTGGCCACTCATACTCTGTTTCGAGAATAGAAAGAAATCTTTTACTAAATTCCTCCGACCAAAATACATGGCCAAGCATTATCCAGGAATCTTTCCCACCGACAACTACATTCTTAATTCTTCCATTATCTTCTTCAATACACCATTCGTTTGTTTCACCCTTAACATAAACTCCCGAATAATAGCTCTCATCAACTTCCACTTCAAATGGATTGTTAAGAAAATAATTATCTGACGAACAAATATAAGAATTTTTTAGATACTCTCTCACAACATAAATACTCGCATTATTATTTCGAATTAAATAATCCGGATTATGAACTAACACAACGCCATATTTCTTTTTTAAGTATTCAAATTGTTCTGCCATATATCCCGTTACAACTATAATCTCTTTTATTCCTGCTTCTTGAAGCTGCCTAATTGTCTCTCGATTAAAATTTCACCTTTCACTTCAATAAGTGCCTTATGCTTCTCAAATGATAAAGGAGCAAATCGACTTGCTGTTCCAGCTGCCATAATAATAGCATTATTTACTTTCATTTAATTCCTCCATTACAATTTTATAGTAATCCTTTGCATATCTATACTGTCGTAATGAATACTCTCCAAATTCAACACCAAGACTTCTCTTGTATTCACACCAATTGCTCCAAAGGAGTCCGCAAGCTGCAATATAGCAATAAATTTTGATTCGTATTTCATCTGGACATTTATTTTCAAAATAGATATTAATTAAACGGTCGACCTGACGTTTGTTATAAAGCGCATAAATACAGAACATTGCAATATCTACATGGGGATCCTGCATTCCAGCATACTCCCAGTCAATTAACCGAATGTCTCCATCTAATGTAAATAAGAAATTATCTGGTACTGCATCAATATGAGTAAGACATCTTGTCTCTACATGCTCGTCAATATACTTTTTCAAATTAAATACATTTTCTTTTGTTTTTGTATAATCTCTATAAATTGACGTTTTCCCGTTCCATAGACTTTCGTAAAATTCTATTTTTTCAAAAATATTAAACTCATGATTAACAATAAGTTTCTGTCTATGAAAAGTTCGAAGCTTTTTCATACAGGCTTTCAAATCATCAACATTATCCGGATCACAAGTTCTAGAACCTTCTAAAAACTCAGTTATCTTATAACCATTCTCTGGATTGATATATGCAATATTATCGCAAATATGTTTACCATTAATTAGTTTATATACTTCTGCTTCTTCTCTCCTATTAATCAATTGATCCGTTCCTTCACCTGGAATACGCATGATATATTTTTTATCTTTGCATGAGAACAAAAAAGATCTGTTTGTCATTCCCTTTTTTAACACTGTAATATTAACGATATCGGAATCTGAAACACCAAGCGTCTTAGCAATAATACTGATTGCATCTGATTTAAGATGGTTAGATTCTTCATCTAGTTCACGAAGTTGCTCGTATGTATTGATTTCCACCACATTATTAGCATGAACAACTCTTGCCTGAACAATCATTCTGTCATTCTCATAAAGAGTTTCTTCCCAAAATGCCCCATCATATCTAGAATTATTATCAAATACCATCAATCTTTCTTTAACTCTCTCGCTCTGTTCCTTAACTAAATACGAAATACCCACCATCGCATTACCGCCTTGTCTTTCCGGAACCGACACCAATTCATTTTTCCGGTTAACGCGAACATTGCTCTCATTATCAACAAGATCAGAAACCATATACCATGAATAAAGTTCGTGCCTGTGAAAAGGATTTCTATCACACCATATATCACATGGAATAATATATGTGTTTGAAAGATATTCTGAGGCCAAAGCTAATGAATGTAAATTATTTTTTGATGAATACTCTTCGTTAACTATCAATTCTACTCCATATTCATCAATAAGATATTCAAATTGTTCCTTCATAAAACCAACTACTATACAAATATTCATAACCCCCACTTCATGTAATTGTTTTATAATTCTTTCAATTAAAGGTTCTCCATTAACTTCCATCAGTGCCTTAGGACTTTGTGTATTAATTGGAACCATTCTCATTCCGAATCCTGCAGCTAATATAATCGCATTTTGAGGTGCTTTGTTTCTAAATTCCTCTCTTGCTCTTTCGGTAGGACGAACATAATCATCAAGATACTCTTCCTTCATTAGATTTTTAATACATTTATTTACAACTCCTAATGAATGTCCACTTGTCTCCGATAAAATCCTTTGATTAATAAATGGTTCTACTAATAAGTTGTTCAAAATATCTGATTCTTGTTTGTTCATGAAAATATTTTTTTCCTTTCTTATGAACTCAACGTGATATAAAAAGCTAAGAGATCGGAATTCTATCTCCCAGCTTTCATCCAATCACGTTATTGTCATCCAGTCATTTAACTACTAATTTCCTAACTTTATAATCTAAGATAATTCTGAATACTATAATCTTCTTATGAACTTATCATGCAGGGCATATTTTTAATTATCCTATATGTTTTTTCATATAATCAATCATATCTATATACATATTTATCAAATCATTTTTAGGCTCCCAACCTAATTGTTTAACTTTTGTAGTATCCAAATTCATATGCAATTCTGGAGCAAATCCACTATTACAATTATTATCTTCTTCAATTTTTACTTCTATGCTATTATTAGTCAATTTATCTGCAACCAAATTTGCCATCTCGTATATGGAACAATATGTTTGTTCATTAGCTACATTATACGCTTCATTTCTGGGGGCTTTAACCAAAACGTGAAAAATCGCAGATACTGCATCATCAACAGATAAATATGAACGCATTGTTTTCCCTTTCGTCTTTAAAACAATATTCTTTTTTTCAATAACACATCTCGCAAATTCCGCAAATACTCTTCCATCACTATAAGCAACCCCTCTACCAAACGTCTGAGTCAATCTTATTACATTGACAGGTATATTATATTGAGAAGCATATGCAATACAAATATTTTCACACATTCTTTTACTTTCCGGATAACAACTTCTAACCTGCATTGTATCCAAATTAGAACTATGTTCCTCATTTATTTTCAAATCATCTTGAGGAGTTCCATACACTTCCATGGATGACAAATATATAAATTTTGTAATATTTTTATCTTTAATTTGTTCCAAAATATTTCTTGTTCCATCAACAGCAACCGAAATTGTATCTACTGGATGCATAACAAATTCTTTACTAGAAGTAGTATTTGCTGAGTGAATAACATAATCTACTTCACAGTCGATTTCAGCATCTATTACGTTTCCTTCTATATATTTTATATAAGAACTCAGACCAAATATTCTTTCCGCTTTATCAACATTCCTTACTAAAGCATATATTTGTATATTACCATCGTACTCAATATTATATTTTAAGATAGATTTAATAATATTTTGACCTATCAAACCAGTGGCTCCAGTTATAAGAATTTTTTTATTTTCTATTTCATGTAAAATACTTGTACACATACTAACCTCCAACCAGTAGAAATACAACTATAATTTATCAGTCATATTTTGTCTTCTATACGAACATACTAATTTTTTATAAATTCATAAATTCAACAATACGTTCACAGCTTTTTCCATCTTGATATAAATATAAATAATTTGTAAGTTTTCGTCTTTTTTCTTTGTATAAATCCTTCCCATCATAAATTTCATTAATAAATCTCTTCATATCCTCTATTGAATATAATTTTTCCCCTACAACATAATCTTCATAATTTTCCATTGCAAAACCTAACTTAAATTCGTTTACATCCGAAAACACATGTGCAATTGGCTTATCCAATAGAATGTATGAATATGTTATAGATGAGTAATCACTTATCAATGCATCTGTATTCTTTAACAATTTGAACACATCAATATTTTTTTCTTTAACAACATCGTTATCTACAATAAAAACATTTTCAAAACATATTGTTTTTAGTTTTTTTATTGTATCTATATCCTGCTTCGGATGTATTTTTATAATCAATAAAGTATTGTTTTTTTTCAAAATATCATTTATTTCACAAAAATCTTTCTCCGTATTAATCAACGGTATTCCATACTCAAAATCTAGCAATGAGTCATTTCTTTTAAAACCACCACCTTTTCTAAAAGTTGGCATCCACAAAATTACTTTATTGTATTTTTTTAAAGTCAATTTTTCTATTTCTTTTTCTGAGTCCACATAAAAAATATCATGTCTAGGATATCCTAAATAAAGCATTTTTTTATTTGGATACTCAATTGACATTTGATTGCAATATATCGCGTCATAATTTGGAGACGGGGAAAAAAAATAATCAATTTTTTTCCTAGACATATTAAAAAAAGGTTTACAATTTTTTAAACAAATTGAACCATGATCAAAATAATACATTTTTTGATCATCCCTTGCCTTAGGAACTACTTCATTATCTGAAGTAAATATTTTGGCTCGAGAAATGTAATAGCTTTTTAATATTGAAGGTCTATGAAGTAAAAACTTTTTCACATTATACGGCAGCTTAATATCGTTTTTCTTTTTTAATAGCCAGACAATTAAATATTTTTGATTATATCCATGTTCGATTAAATAATTATAAAAGGCACCTCCATTACAATCAAAATCATTGTGACTTTCAATTACAATTATATTTTTCAACCCACTTCGTCTAAATATTATCGAAACAAATTTGGTTATCAAATTATTTATTTTTACTTCATAAATAATCTGAAACAGTCTCTTCCATCCTTGCTCTCTAATCACCCCAATTAACTTGTTCACTATCACTGTTCTCCTTTACTTTTTATAGCCGAATATATATTCAATAATTTATTTTTCTTCATAATTAATATAATTAAAAATGCAAATATTAAAGCATATCTAACAACCCATATTTTAATTAATAAAGTACTTACAATACATCCAGCAATTAATAAGACAAATATAAAAATGATAAAATGTAAAGAAATCATACTTTCACCATTATTTTTAACTTCTAAAATTTTTTTGCTAATATACCAATGCCCCAATGCATATAAGATATAACATATTAGTGTAGTATATCCAGCGGCAACATAGCCAAATTGTCTAATAAATATCCAATTTAAAAGTATATTAATCACTGCTGCAAAAACTGACGACACAGTAAAAAATTTTGTTTTTTCATAATAAAACTGGGGCAAAGATAATATATTATACATAAATATACATAATACACTTGCAGAAACTGGAGGAATAATCTTTGCTGCATCCATATATTTATTAGAGCCAAAAATTAATATCAACTCAGGACTTATTAACATAATAAAAATTGAAATAAACGAAACAAACAAAAACAAAGCTGTTATTGTTTGTTTCATACTTTCTATTTTTTTCTGTTTGAATTTTTCATACATCCAAGGTGTAATCGCACTATTAATTGCTGTAACTAATATTTGCGCAATCATACCAATACTATATGCTAAACCATAATACGCAACAGCTTCTTTTCCTACCATTTTATCAATCATAATTCTATCGCCCTGATTCAAAATTACCCCTGATAAATAATGTGGCAAAATAGGAATTGACATAGATAGCGCATATTTCCAATATTCTTTATTAAAAAAAGTTTTCCCCTTAAATAGCTGAAAACCAAACAACGGCAGACAAAAGAGTATTTCTACAAGAACTGTTGCAATTATCCTATATTCCGCTTTACCATTTCCCCAAACAGTAAACAGAATTCCTACTATTGGAATAAAAAAAGATCGAGATATTGTAAATATAATTAATTTCCTATAATCATATTCAAACCGCTTTCGCTCAGACCAATAATAGACTGCCGGTGTCAAAATTGTTTCTCCAAACATAAAAATAATAAAGTAAAAAGGTAAACCAACCAAATTGGCCACACTTTTATAACCACATAAAACAACTAATAAAACTATAGCATTTAACACTAATGTTAATACTAACATTGAGGAAGTAAATTCATTTCTATTTTTTTCATACTTTGATAAAGCATTATCATAAGTGCCGTTATACATATACAATGAAGTAAAAATAGTTAAAATTTGTAGCCATGATAAGTACACCGTATATAACCCGTACTCGCTTGTTGGCATAATGCGTGCAAAAACAGGAACTGTAATAAACGAAATTCCCTTTTGTAAAAAACTGCATATTGTAAACCAAATTACTGCTTTTGCCTTTATATCTAATTTCTTATATTGCCAAAAAAATTTATTCATGCTTTTACTTTCCTATCAAAAATGGATAACTAAATATTATCAAAAAAATGCAACTTGAATAGTATACAGGATTGAGAATCATAAATAAAATAAGCATTAAAATCAAAAAATAAAATCTTTTTTTAACATTTGTATTTTTTATTTTTAAGCTTATCCTTTTAATAATATAAAAGAACATATATGCAACCGGTATAAAGACAACTATTCCCGTCGCAGCAAGCATATCTAATATTTGAGAATGTAATCCTATTGCTGTATACATTGACTGATTTGATATAATTGTCCCTAATAAAGGATGTTTAAAAAAAGAATTTATGCTATTAAAGTATAACTCAAACCTTCCTGCAAAATTTCCATATAATGAATTCTGTTGAAGAGTCACATACAATTGGTAAATTCTTAACAATGTTAATTTAGGTACTTTTCCGTCCAAAGTTATATATAACCAATATACAATATCTTTTGCTGAAAATATAATTAATACCGCACATAAAAAAATCAGTATCGAAGAAATCACTTTTATATAATTAGGTATCTTCTCCCAACCAAAATATAATAAGAAACAAATAGCATACACAAGAGCAAACATCAACTCACATTTGACCATAAAAAACAATAATACTACTAAAAAAAATAACGAACTTCTTTTCTTATCCTCTTCATATTGTGCAATAAAAAAAGGAAATGCAAATGTCATTCCATATGTAATACTCCAAGAAGCTGTATTTTTTCGATACAATTCAAGCTCAGAAATATTGGTTACCTCTTTCATTCCATTTCCCAATCCTCTACAGGCCTCTGGATAACTAAACAAAACAATAATTGAAGAAATTGCTGTAAAAATAATAACAAATTTTATTAAAACTGAAAGACCATGTTTTAGCCTCAGATTTCCATATTCCAAACAAAACCATCCAACTAAAATCATTCCCCAACACATAGTGTTTTCAATCATAAATCCCCAAAAAGAAGTATATTTTCTCCAGCACTGGTGGTAACAATATAAATTGTATAATATTGAGATACTTAATATAACCAAAAATTCAACACTTAACCGCCGATTTATACATAAAACAACTACTAAAAAAGCAATCAACAATAATAAACTGATTCCGTTCACTACTAATTTTCCAAATACATTTACCAAAGGCAAAAATTGGACTATAAATATTGCATATATAATCAATTCCATTATTAAATTATTAAAATTAGATTGTATTTTTATTTTCATTTGCTATTTAGTCCTTAACCATGATTTGTATACACGTTCTACATTCTCTGCCATTATTTCAGAACTATATTTAGTCCTAGCTTCTTCACTTGCCGTATAACCTAACTGTACAAGTTTTTGCTTATTATTCATTAGCTCAGAGAGCTGAAATGCTATGTCATTAATGTTTCCATATTGAAAAATAATACCATTAATATTGTTTTTTACCAATTCAACATTTGCACCTCTATCAGCACACATTACACATAGCCCCGCACACATAAATTCAGCTGTTGACAAGCCAAATCCCTCGCCTCTAGAATTGTTAATTCCAATATCATACTCTTGTAATAAATCTGCCATATTATCTGAATAACCTTTTAATTTCACAATTTCTTGTAAATTGTTCTCATTTATCAATGCCGTTATTTCCTCTAAATACCCATTTTGGCCATTTCCAAAAATATCAAATTGAATATTATTTCTATCTTTTTGATTTAACCTAGCAATTGCTTTTATAATATGATATTGTCCTTTTGCTTCACATACCTCTCCTAACATCACTAATTTAACTTTATTATTATTATGTTTAGCAATTTGAATTTTTTTAACTTCTATTCCGTTATATACCGTAGTTACTTTTTCCTTTAGAATACCATTATTAATCCAATCATTAGCCACGGTATTAGAAATTGCTATAAACTGCTGAGAATGATCATTCATATAATCTAATTGATTTTTTTTCAAAAAAGATAGTTGATAATGCGATTTATACATTTCTTGTATATACCATATGTGTGGCACCTTATAAATACTACTTAATTTTGCACCTAACAAGTCTCGTGATAAATTACTATGGATTATATCAACTGTATTAAAATCAATTATTTTACCAATTTTTTTTACCGCACATATCATCTTGAATTCAGCATTTATTAATCTATATTTATGTTTAAAAAAATCAACCACTTTATTTTCTTCCTTTTTATAAACATAAAAAGATGTATTAACTACGTAATTCTCGATTTTATTTTTTTCACAATATTTATTTATATCTCCATAACAAGAAGTTATTACAATAAAATCCACCCTATCACTTAATTGCTTTAAAAGATTTAAAGCAACCATTTCTGAACCATATAAACGTCCACTTCCACCTATTAAATATAAAACCCTCATATTTTCCCCTACTTAAAACAAACCTAATAACACTTTTATAAGATACAAAATAAAAGTTTCCCCAGAATATTCTCTAAAAAATCTATTATATTTTACCAAAGAAATTTTTCCCAATAATGTATCTGCTTTAGCTGCTATTAAAATTAATTTATTATTCTTAATTTGATCATAAAACTTATCAACTATTTCTTTTGCTAACTTACTTCTCCCTCTTCTTTTATTACGATCAAACAATTTTCTCAATTTATTTTTTATTTCAAATTTAAGACCACTTGTATTTGCGCCAACTAAATTGCTCCCATGTTGCCGGTAAAGCATAAACGATCTACAATCATAAAATATCCCATCATAAAGAGATGCAACCATAGCAATCCACACATCATGAATCCGTACTTTTAAAAGTTCACAACTTGGACGATTTTGCTCTTCTCTCAGTACTTTAAGAAATGTTTTTGGAAAAACCATTGTACATCCAGCTATCATATTCTTTTGCAAAATTCCAATCGAATTAGTATAAACAATAGTCTCCTCATCATATCTTTTGGAACCAATATTACCATTCCAATCGACCAATTGTTGATTGGATCCATATAATGAACATCTATTATTCTTTATACACTCTATCGCCTCAATTAATTTTCTTTTATACCAAATATCATCTTGATCAGCTAATGCATAAAAATCATACATTTCTGGAACAACATATATTAATTGCATAAAACTATTTCCAACACCGACATTTTCCCTATATGCAATATGAACCTTATCATTATTTATTTTTTTTAATACATTTATAAACTTCTCTTCAGATCCATCATCACGAATATATACATCAACATCGACTGCTTCCTGCTTCAAAATACTATCCAATTGCTCTTCAAAAAATTTTTCACCATTATATGTACTAATTAACACAGCCACCTTATGCATCAGTTACTTCCTCTACAAATCTATA
>OLSC01002578.1_pt1 | contig 12067 bp, 10 predicted proteins | sample 1672881 | NCBI WGS metagenome assembly OLSC01 (sample SAMEA3136733, study PRJEB25190) | human gut metagenome | biome: human gut; feature: human-associated habitat; material: faeces | place: Austria | collected 2013
TTCATATTTTTATCTATGAGCATTTTCCATAATCTGTTATAACTTACGCCCATAAGCAACCTCCATATTTTTCATCTGAACATATTTTGATTATATCACGATTTCGTTAGGTTGAATACCTGTAATTTTTGATGTCTTCTGTAAAATGGAAAAGAGGATGCCCCGACAAAGGGCAACCTCTCCAACCATTTACTTCGGTTTAGTCGAATGGAACCTCACCTTCCGGTGCTTCCATAAATCCGTCCTTATCTGTTTTCGGTGTTTCCGATGAATCAGCTCCAACACCATTATCCTTGTTCTGGGCAAATTCATGTTCTTCCACGATCACATCTGTAGTATAAATTGTTTTCCCGTCCTTGTCCTTATAATTGCCAGTGCTGATACGACCGCCAATCACAATCCTCATTCCCTTGTGAAGATATTTCTGTGCAAACTCTGCACTCTTTCCGAATGTGACACAGGAAATAAAATCCGCTTCCTGTTCACCGTCACGTTTATATCTTCTGTTTACCGCCAGTGTATATCTTGCTACTGCCATATCATTATCTTTTCCGGCATATTTGATCTCCGGATTCTTTGTCAGTCTTCCCATTAAAATCACTCTATTCATAGTTTTTACGTCCTTTCCGGGCATGATACCCTTTAATCATTGTTATTAGTTACTTGTTGCATCAGCGGTCTATTGTGCGTTTCCCTGTCACCTGCAGCCGTCTCAGACTGCCTCTGCCTGCATACACAGGTCACTGATCATAAGGCTTTGATCAACCGCCCATCATCGGGAGTGTCATTATGATTCCGCTTGCTTTCAGAAAAAGAAAGGTCATGGCAGAACTCCTGGTAGGCTTTCAGGGTGCACTTATCAATTGTCAAGGTTCAACAAAGGAACATTCCAAAACGTCCTCTAATTACTAAAGTCAAATGACTTTGCAAGATGCAAAAGATTCGTGATATTTTTTTACATTTTTATCATTTTTTCTTTTACTTTCGTTAGTCCCTTCATATACTCTGTATTGGGAGCGACAAAATCGGACATGATTTTGGGAAATTTTGAAAAATAATTATTCCTCTACCTATAAAGCGTTGGAAATGGTATTTACCAACCCCTTTTTGCAAGTTTTTTGTACATAAATGAAATACTTCTTCGCTAGTTGCATATTCCAGAGAACGTGAGGACATGGATTTTCTTGAAAAATCATTTTTCCACTAATCACATGTGGCAGAATGTATAAAGTCAGATGATTTTGAAAAAAAGCACAGAAAAGAGGCTGCGCACTAATTACTTAGTGCGACAGCCCCTTCAAACTTATTGATTTGATATTTTCGTGAGTAATATGTCTGGATTAGAATCCTGTCAATCTGAAGAACATCAATTCATTTGCCGACTCATCATTTCGCTTCTGTGTCAGCAGGATTAAAAGAGAACCGTCATCTAACAGCTGCATATCTTCCAGCCATGGATAACTGACACCGAATATGTCATCTGTAGAAATTGCACCTATGTGTGTTCCATCTTTTGCCCAAAATTGTATTTCACGCATATTTCCATCTGCAGCCACAAAACCATTTTCTGTTTCTGCCATGCCCGTAATGGAACCGAGCTTGTCCTTAGAACTGATGTCTTCTCCGCCTAGTTTCAAAAGCTGATTGCCTTCATAATCATAGACAATAATTTTTGTACCTTCATCTTCCGCAGCCATGGAGCCGGCAACCATGATATGACTATTCGTGATCTGTACGTCATCTAACATGGAAAATGGTCCCTTGCGTTCTTCATCATTGTTTAATCCGGTCAGTATCCACGGCTCAGCCGTCAGGTTACCATCTTGATTTGCAATCTTCTGAGTATCACTGTTCACCCAGAAACTGATTCCCCATTCTCCGGATGGATGCATATTCAAATGTCCATCTACGGTTGTCTGCATTGCCTTTTTTCCATCTTTTACGCCAATTACATCTCCGATTCCCGGCGAAAGATATAACATTCCACTGTTGTCTCCGGACAAATATTCACAATCATCGTCTAGTTCCATCGAAGAAACGAATTTGAGTCCGCTTTCTGAATATTCATAAGTATCCAGTTTGTTCTCCAGCAAATGGAATACATGATTGCCCTGTTTTACAAACTGATGTTCCATGATCTGCATGACACCCTGTGCTTCTTTAAATGGAATATATTCCGGAACGATTGTATAAGAACCTACCATCTGCTTTGCCAATACAGGTTCAAGAGGCTCTCCCTCCCATGGCCATGGTGCGTCTTTATTTCCTTCATCCTTTAATTTCAGCACAATTCCTTCCAGCAGTTCTTTGTCAGAATCATCTATTTCCTGTCCCTTTACTCTGATATCATAGGATGTACCAGACTTTTCATGGCGATACATATACGTTTTCTCTACGGAATTACTTTCCGGCATTGCTGTATATTCTGCATTTCCTATTGTTACAGTGTCCATTTTCCCTTTTGCATATGTCTCTAAATCCACGCCGAAGTCAACTAAACTATTTCGATATTTATAGGAATCCTCCTTTGTTGCTTCTATATAAATGACATTCTCGGATTCATCTGCTGTATCTCCATCAAAAAATCTAACGCGAGCGTAGTCTTTATCTTTCTTCATATTTTCTTTATCATAGTTCCATGCTTTCGGATAATACACTGTAAATAAATTTAATTTAAGATTTTCCCTGTCCTTAAATTTTGTTTCTGCCTGCTCTGTTTTTTTCTTCTCTGGAGCCTTTTTTTGTCCACATGCCGCTATCATCATCATGCATGTCATGATACACAGCACACACCACAATTTCTTTTTCATGGTATCTTCCCTCCCTTCACGCTTTCCATATCCGTTTCAGCTATTCACCGTCACTTTTCACACAATGAAATGTGTAGTAGTCTTCGTCATTACTGTAATCTACTTTCAACGTGCCATCGTCATTTATCGCCACTGAGAGAGATGGGTTATCTGATTCAATCGCACAATACCCCAGTGCAACTGACCATGGGAATGTCCCTATCTCTTCTCCTTTATAAATAACTGTTACATTACGGTCATTTTTGAAATCAAGACGCAGTGCATCATTGATGTTGTCTACTCCTTCCATAGAAGTCTGCGGTCCGTCTCCTAAAAGTTCTTCTACGCTTTCAGAAGCCCACTTACCTATGACTGCGCTTTCCTCCTCTGTCAGATAGAGCGAAGGATCCATTGCATCGGTTCCATCCTTTGCAAAAATCACCTTTACTCCCATCTCCAGCATGTCGTCAAAAGAAATGATATCTTTTCCGATGGTTCCCACCATTTTTTCTCCTTCGATGCTCAAGGTAAACTGATCATCTTCGACAGACCATTTTCCATTTCCGGTAGTGTCTCCGACTGAAAAGGATACTTTTCCGCCATTTTTCACTTCAAATTCAAAATCACCACCGAAAGTTTCATCTACACTGACGGATATTCCCATCATTTGAGCGGAGACCGCTACCCATTTTCCTTCATATGGATTCTTCTCTCCTGCTTTTCCGGAGCCTCCACACCCGGTCAGTGCTGCCATACTGATGATAAACACTAATCCTAATAACAAATTCAATTTTTTTCTCATAAGCCTCTTCCCTTTCGACTACTTCTTATCTGCAAAAAACGGAGTCAGCAATTCTGCCACCTTGCTGATTGGCATTGTCTGTAAGATCACCTTTCCCGGTCCTTTAACAACAGTATTAAAAATGCCCTCTCCTCCGATCAGCATATTTTTTACTCCTTTTACGGTTACAATATCCATCGTACAGGTTTCTTCCATTGCCGCTAAGTACCCGGTACTGATCAATATTTCCTGTCCGGCACTCAGATCATATTCCACTGCATGTCCGTCAATTTCTACAAATGCAGTTCCATTTCCGCTCAATCTCTGCATAATGAAACCTTCTCCGCCAAATATGCCTTTTCCTAATTTTTTCTGGAAATGCATGGACAGTTCCACGCCTTCTTCTGAAGCAAGGAATGCACTTTTCTGCACGATCATGGAGTGACCGCTGCTAATCTCCAGCGCTTTGATTGCTCCCGGAAAACTTGATGCAAATGCAATCATTCCGTCTGTACCTTCTGCGGTATATCTGTTTTGAAATGCAGAATCACCAGACATCATTCTGCCGAACATTTTCTTCATTCCGCCACCGGAAACCGTCTCCATTTTCATGTTCGGACTCATCCAGCTCATACTTCCGCTTTCTGTGATCATAGATTCTCCTGCTGCTAATTCACATACGACAACTGGTAAATTTCCTCCTAAAATCTCATATTTTTTCATAGTAAAGTTCTCCTTTCTTTTTCGTTTTTCTTTTTTCGTTTTTCTTTTTTCGTTTTTATCCTACAACAGTACCTTTTTCATTAAGTTTTGCAGCACATTGCACACACATATCCAGATCATCACAGATCAAAAAGCAATGGTCACATACAAGACGCTTACATATCGGACAAATATTAAAGATTTCTTTCGCCTGATTCAATGCTTTTTGAAATGCTAAATTCTTTTCCCGGTCATAAAGCGTATCATAAATAATCTTCCGATTTTCATTTTCCGGTTTTTTCCCCGCTTTGGAAAAGCGAATTGGTGTGCTTTTCCATACTGTTTTACATTCCATGCAGCATAGTGAAAAGCAAAACTCATCCGGTGTAGAACAATCTATTAAATCCTTTTTCGTAATATATTCCACATTTCAACCTCCTTGTTAACCTCCTTGCTCTATCACCATCCCATTCTTTAGTTCTCCCTCCTTATCCATTTCCTTTATTTTTTTCTTTTATCGGGCGGCCACCATTTCGTAATGAAAGCGTAGCAGATACGGAAAGCAAATACTATGGTCACCATTCGTATATTTTGCTTATTTTCCAAAATACGAACGATTAGTATACTATATATAGCGTTTCTTTTTTATCCGTCTACTATATATACGTAATTTCTTTTTGTAAAAATGTAAACGATATCTGTCGGTCAAACTAAAAAAGAGCCTGTACAGACTCTTTTTCTTTTACTCAGTTCTATTATATGTCAGCTTATCTAACTGATCGCATTTTCGAAACAACTCAATATACAGCATTAATTCCTCTCTGACAGTTATTCCCAGTTTTCGATTCATATTTGTATTATGCTTTCTTGCTGTTCCAATACTGATATAAAGCAATGAAGCAATCTCCTGTATCGTATATCCATCAACATAATACTGAAGAACCATCCTCTCTGACGGAGTCAGAGTTTCCACGCGCAAAGCAAACGCCTTGAGCATTTCTTCTATATTCGGAGGAATGCCCCCATTTTCCAGTTTCTCCGTATTTCTTTTTTTCTGCATAAAATCAACCAGTGCATCCACTTCTGAAATTCCTGATAAATTTTCATCCGTCAGCGTATCCTCCTGCAGTGCTTTTAAACTCCGAAGAATCGGCTTCACAAAACGACGGGACATACTGACAGAAACAACCAATAATAAAATCAGGAATAACAACGTACCGATGATCCAGTCCCTTCGATTGTCCGCTGTTAATTTTTCATAATTCGCTTCTGATATCAATGTCAGTACCGCAAGCGGCATCCCATTACAACTCTTCAATTCAAGCAGTTCATGCCTGCCTATATAATTCCCGAAAGCGGTAGAATATGTATTATAATACTTTCCTTTCTTCACTGTCATCGTTCCTGATGGTGAAAGATACGTTTCCTTTGTATCTCCGAACATCGCCTTATCCAGATAGATGTTTCCTTTTTTGTCCATAGGAGCCAGTACTGTCACTATATTCCCACAGGAACCTTCCACCATAGGATAAGACAGCCTGAAATACAGATTACTCATCTCCATACCGCACAAACCGCGTACTTTTCCGGTACTGTCTAAAACCGGGACATATAAAAGCTGCACATCCTCCCATGTGTCACTCAGCTCCAGCCGGTCTGTCCACAGGCAGCTCTCTACCAGCCGGTTCCCATCAAACTGCATAATCTGTTCATAACCCGGCAATGCGGACGTATCAAATTCTAAATTCCAACGGTTATGGAGCTGTACCTGCTCTGCTCTTGCAATATCAGCATTTCCCCTGAAAAAAACTACGTGCTGTTTGCTTGTATTTACTGCCTTTAAATCAGACAGGCGCAGGTAGATTCCCATGCGTGATGTATCTGCATATTCCGTCTTCGTATTTACCGTTGCATCCAATACAACAAAAACTCCACTGCAATACTTCACATCCAATGCAGATTTCAAGGAGGGATACAGCGCAGACTCCAAATCCATGATCAGCTGAGGATTATCATTCAAATCTGAAAATGTCTTTCCATTGGCTGTCAGGCATTGATTCAATTCTTTTGTAATATCTTCCGATAAAGAAATACTTCTCGCCATCATAATGTCGGTCTGCTCTGTCATCGCTGACAACGTATTCTTCTGCTGGGCAGACAACATTTCCCGTACTTTAAAATCCATTCCCGGAAGAACTCCAATAATACTCAGTAACAGAACTGTCGCTAAAAAAAGTGTTAAAATCACCACGCACCAATAAACAATCAGTCTTTGCTGCATACGGATGCCTTGTCTCTTTATTCCTTTTATAATCTTCCGGAAATTTATTCTCTTTTCTCCCATATGTCAGCCACCTCTTTTGCCGATCCGGCAGACATTATTGTGTGTATGCTGCTTTGAAATCCTCTAATGTCTCTGAAACAAGTTTATCCATATCTTCCGGATGTTCCTGCCACTCCAACCGCTTTACTGACAGGGTTTGCCTGATAAGTTCTTCAAACTTTGTTTCCAGATCCAGATAGGAATCCAATTTCGGAGCAGTATAAAATGTATAGTTCTCCTGCGTCTTTAAAAAAGCCTGATACAGGGATACATACATCGGATCACTTAACTTCTCGATCGCCTCCGGAAGGTAAACATCAAAAGCTTCCTGCTTTACCGGCATATATCCAAGACTGGTCACAAATTCCACATTCTTTTTGGCCTCTGTCAGCCATTTAAGAAACGTAATACAGGCTTTTTCTTTTTCCGGTGTAGATTTTACCGTACAAATACCGGCACCCCGCTGCATGACCATCGTTTCTCCCCTGGCAAATACGGGACATGGCATGGAAACAATCTCTACTTTTTCCGATGTATTATCCGCATACGTAACTTCGTCTGAATAATACAACACGCTGGCTGACGAGGCCACCGATACAATCGAATCTCCCGTTCGCAAAGGTTCCGTCGCATAACCGCCGCGAAGCCATACTCCTCCGGACAGTGCCGCTTTTGCATAAGGTTCCCACACTGTTTGAAATTCCGGTCCGAAAGCCAGATTTTCTCCTTTAAAGAAATTTTCACCCAGGGATTCTACACCTACCTGAAAATAGTTAAAATGATAATCATGAACGAAAAAATTCTTTCCATCACCAGGAACGTCCGGCGTCTGGTTGTCTGTCCATGCAGCATATTGTTCTGCCATTGCGAAGAGTCCTTCCCATGTTTTTAAATCTTCTATCTTCGCTCCTGTTTCTTTTGCAAAACGATCAAATGCTGTTTTATTGATAAACATAACTTCCATTGATTTTGCTACCGGCAAAATGGAAAGTCTTTCATGAATGACACCCTCTTCCAAAAAGGCCGGAATAAATTCGTTCAGTTCTTCTTCTGTAAAATAATCATAATAATCTACAAGCTCCGTATCATCTGGCATCGCCAGAACTGTCTTGGGATAGGAAACAAACATATCCGGCAGTTTGGAAGCCCCCGGATCTCCAAATGCGGATGCCAGCACATTTTCATGTATCGTATTCGTATTTGTAACACTGCCAACCTGTACCCGGATATTTTTCTCTTTTCCAATCGTTTCATTAAATTCATCAATCAGATCGTTTAATGGCGATTCTGTCTGTCCGCCATATACATGCCATAATGTAACGGTTACCGGATCTTCGTTTTTCTTCTGCCCACACCCTGTAAAAACTATGACCGCAATCATTACCGGGAACAGGCAGATTTTTCTCATAATATATCTCATATTATTTTTCTCCCTTCCAGACAGTATCTTATAAAGCAACTGACATCTCAACAAAAAATAAGATCTTGGGATTAAGACACTTTTACACAGTATATGATAACGGTTTTCAGCGATTTAAACACTCCCCATGTGGGTAGTAAAATGCTGTTTTTAAAATCCGTTTATAATCAGATTTTTCTTTGTAACAGCTACCGCCAATTTCGTTTTGGAATCAAAATTCGTTTTCTGCAGCATATTCTTGATATGCCATTTTACAGTCTCCGGTGATATACACAAACTTTCTGCAATTTTTTTATAGGATTCTCCTTCCACCACTAATCGCAGAACTGCTAATTCCCCCGGTGTAAAATCACAGCTTTTCGCTGTTCCGATCATCACAACCGGTGGAGCATCCGGATACACGCTCTCCCCTTTCATCGTGCGATCCATAACCTCCAACAGTTCCTCTTTACCGGCATCTTTATACCAGAAGCTTTCTACTCCCGCTTTGCGCGCCCTGTCAATAAAACTGCACTCTACTAAAGAAGTCACGATAATTATTTTTATCTGAGGCATGGTCCTTTTAATCTTCTCTGCTGCCACAAGACCACTCTCATCATTCTCCGTACAGACATCCATCAAGACAAGTTCACATTTGCTCTGCCTGCATACGGTTTCTGCCATAGCTGCGTTTGTGATAGAAGCCGCCAGACAATATCTCACACTGGACTGGATATAATTTTCCATATCTTCCCGAGCCATACGCTGGTCTTCCACGATTAATACCCGTATCATCTCCGCACCTCCTTTGGTATCTTAACGATTATCGAAAATTTTGACTCCGCACTGATTCTCAATGTACCTCCATATTGCTCCACCCTTTTTCGTATACCGGATAATCCTCCTCCTTCTTTGACATTCTTCTCCGTTTTTTGTCCATTATCTGTGATTACTATAATCCACTCTTGTTCCTCACTGCCGGATTTTACATACAGTTCGCTTGCCCCGGCATGGCGGACACAATTGGAAAGCGCCTCCAAAAGTATTGTATCTATCAGTTCGGAAATATGAGATTCCCAGACTTTTTCTCCTGTATAAATGATTTTCACACCCAAAGTCTTCGCTCTTTCCTGCACCTGCCTGTGCAGTTGTTCGCCTTCCACAGACTCGTTATCTTTATTCAGCAAATCTAATGTCTGCTTCCATTGCGAACGGAAAATATCCCGGTCTGCTTCTGATTCCCGTATCAACATCCGCTGTGCCGCCAGGACACTATATCCTAGATTATCATGCACTCTCATTTTCATAGATAACATTTCTTCTTCTCTGGTCAGAGTTATTACATTCTTAGAAAGTTCTTTCATAGCCACAGACATTTCCTGAAGTTTCTGATTTTCTTCCTTCAGCAATACTTTGTTCCGATATAATTCCGACACTTCAGAAGCAAGAAACTGAAAGAATCGATCTCCGGCTGTCGTAGTAATCTCTTTCTCTGAAAATTTCCACACACTTCCATCCGCAAAGCAGTATACTTTCAAATCAACATCATAAAATACATTTTCTTTCAGAGGATGTTCCAGTGCTTCCTTCAGTTCTGTAATATTCTGTATATCTCTTCCCGCCAGATCCTGACAAATTTGATACATTTTCCGATTCATCAGTTTAGGCATTCCGTTCCCATCAAAAAAAACAATTCCGCTCGGCAAATTGTCCAGACTCTCCTGAACTGCATTTTCCCTCAGGCAGTTCTTGCGGTACTTATGAATTCCAAAGATCTTCATTCCTACATATAAAAAACCACAAATTCCCATAACAATTAAAATCACATATGGTATTTTAAACATCCGTTGCCGCGCACACAAGCCGGATGTTATAAGGAAAATAACTATAAGCAATGCACTGTCCAGCAGCAACATCTTTCTTTGTCTTTTTCCTGTTCCTTCATAAATAACCAGAATCATATACAGCAAAGTCAAAAAAATAAAAAAGCAAATGATCGTGATCTGATACTCCGGCGAACAATTTTCAAATGTTTTTATCATTTGCCGCTACCTCCTCCCGGAATCAGAGAAAGCAGCCATGCTCCGTCAAAATCCTGCTCCGCATAAGCTCCATATCGTCCGGCAATTTCCCGCAGATCTGTTTTACATTCCACACTCATAGACATGACGATCCGCTCCTCTCTACGTTTCAGATTTACAGTAAATGCCGACAGATCTTCCAAAGATTCCTCAATGACTGCTTCAAAAAAATCATAAATCTGCATAGCATCTTCACTTCGTATTTCATCTAAAGCGGTGGAAAAACCTGCCTCAACATGGTTCCATTCCAGATTCTTTATCGTTTCCCTGAAACATAACTCCAACTCTCTGATCGGAATTTTTACGGTCTGCTCCGCAATAAAAATAAGATTACTACGCCTTTTTATATAGGCTCCGATCACAACTATCTTCCCTAATATTTTTTTCCTTTCGTTCTCATCTTCTTCCATAGAATATGCTTCAATGAATTCCGTCAAAAGTGCACTCTGCCTTGCCGTCTGTTTCTGTATTTTATCATAAAGCTGATTCTTCACAGAAAGTTTTTCTACTTCTCTTTTTGTTCTCAGATTTTCTTCCTCAATCAGATTCGCATCCTTTAATTCTTCCTTCCTGTCTTCAAGCTCTCTTACGATTTCCTGTAATTCCGACAGGTTTTCCTTCCACAAGACATAGCCTCCCAAAATTGGTTTTCCCGACAGTCTGATCCCATTTTCCAACATGATCGGGCTTTGAACTACCTGTCTTACGATTTCCGGCGCAATATATTCCGAATCCTGCGATTGATAAATGTATTTTCCACTCTGATCTGTAATCTGTGCTGAAATTGTAGATGCTGCAAATAATTGTGCGTATCCTGTATTGGAAGGGATCAATCCGCACTGGATGCAGCTTTCAATGATCAAAGCAAACAAAAGGCATAATGCAGCCGTCATATCGCTTGAAAATATTTTCCAAAAGGGCAGATTCAGATAATAGGCAATGCCATAGACAACCGACAGTCCATAAGCACCAAAAGGCATCCAAAGCATTTTCCTGTTTTTAATTTTTCTGCATCTTAATAGAATAATCAAGAGTGCTGCCAGCAGACAGCCAAGATCCCAGGCGACTATAGCATAATACATTGCTCCATATCCATAGACGCCTACTTCATAGGAAGCTGCTTCCCCCAGTCTCCCCTCCGGGAAAGTAAAAACTAACTGGTGCAGATCATTCGTTAATACAATCCCTATCAGAAACAATGCCGGACAAAACAGCAGACATCGTCTTTCCGGTAATTTATAATTCTCCGGCTGCCGTATATAAAATGCCAGATAAAGACTGACCGTGGGCAGCAACACCATAGGAATATAATAAAGATACCAGGCATAGCGCAATGCTGTCGGCATCTCATACGGTATTTCAAATTTACACATACGAATGAGCATCCAAAAAACTATCATCGCTGCAATCATTATTAAACAACGCCTGGCTTCCTTTTGGATAATCCTTTTTTGAAAAGAAACCGCCCATACTAGATAAAGTCCTATATAAATAAAAGGCCTTAAAAGATGACAAACAGATTGCAGATAAGGATTGGTAAATGACACATAATGCAGCAGAACAGCCACACCTACGCATAGTGCCACACTTCCGACGTATACTGTAAACTTCTTTTTCTCTGACACTGTGCATACTCCTTTCTGTTACGTTTTGCACTATATCTTGTTTACAGTATATCATAATCTCCCTTCCAAATTATATCTTCCTGCTTTCCGTCAACATTTTTTTCTTAAGTTCATAGTACGCAAGTAAGAAAAAAGAAATAATCAATATATAAGGTTTGTCACAACATCCACAAACTTTAACTATTGTCCTTAAAATACAAGTTATCTTTCCGGAAAATAACACAAAAAGGATGCACTACGGTAACTTCTCCATTACCTTGGCACATCCTTCGTATTATTATTTTTTGCTATTCTTCTTAATGACAGCTATGGCTTCCACATCCATGCTCGCCACATGTATGTCCTTCCCCGTGGTTATGCTCATGGT
>OLSC01002582.1_pt1 | contig 12055 bp, 11 predicted proteins | sample 1672881 | NCBI WGS metagenome assembly OLSC01 (sample SAMEA3136733, study PRJEB25190) | human gut metagenome | biome: human gut; feature: human-associated habitat; material: faeces | place: Austria | collected 2013
CCGTTTACACCCAGATAAAAGGGGTGTATAATATTATTATCTGCCTGTATTCAGGGCGAACGTCAAAAACAGGAAGGAAGCTGCATCATGGAGCAAAATCGACCCGCCCCCCGCCGCGCGCTGTCGCCGAAAGAACGCCGCCGGAGACACCGTATCCGCCTCGTGCGCAACTGGACGGTCTTTCTGCTCAGCTGCGGCGCGGTCATGGCTGTGATGACCGGCGGCATCCTCTGGCTGCTGCCCAGGGCCTATGCCCTCATCGCACCGCCGACGGCCTTCGAGGCCCGGGAGTATGAGGGCGGCGCGGAGACGGACCTTTCGGATAAGCGCCTCGTGCTGGTGAATGCAAACCTTCCCCTGACGGAAGAGCCGACGCCGGAGCTGGCCGTGGCCGATGATGCCACCGGTGCTTCGCTGGAAGCCGAGGCCGCCGCAGCCTACCGCGAGATGGCCGAGGCCGCAAGGCGGGATGAGATAGAGCTGGTGTTGACGGCAGGGTATCAGGATGCCGCCGCCCGCCAGAGCGCCTATGAGGCCGCGGTCCAGAGCTGCCGGGAGTCCGGCTGCTTGGAGGAAGAGGCAGCTGTCAGGGCTGCGACCGTCCAGCCTGCGCCGGAGGCCAGCGAATATGCCACCGGCTACGGTGCCGACATCCTCGCGGCAGACAGCATGGAAAAGGACACCGGCTTCGCGGACACCCGTGCCTATGAGTGGCTGGAAGCCTATGCCGCAGAGCACGGCTTCATCCTGCGCTGGCCGCAGGAGCGTCAGGCCGCCACCGGCATGGTGTTTGAGCCGTGGCACTGGCGGTATGTGGGCAGGGATAACGCCCTCGCCATCCGCGCCTCCGGCCTCTCGCTGGAAGAGTATCTGGCGCTGGAACAAACGAAATAATACAAAAGGACGATAGAACATTGAGACGATCCCAAATCGCGCCCGGCGTCCATCTCTCGTATGACGCCGCACAAAAATTCAACCGCTGCCGCATCAGCATCCACTTCGCGTTCCCGGCCCGCCGCGAGACGGCCACGGCCCACGCGCTGCTGCCGCTGGTGATGGAGCGAGGCTATGCCGACTGCCCCGACATGACCCAGATGACCAAAAAGCTGGCCCGCCTCTACGGCGCCGACCTGACCGTGGATGCCCGCCCCATGGGCTGCAGCCACAACCTCTGCGTCAGCATCACCGGCATCAAGGACCAGTTCGCACTGGAAGGGGAGAAGCTGACGCGGGAGTATATACATAGAGAAATTAGAAAACTTGTAATTTTTTTCATACGCTTTGTTTTGTTTTTATGTTTTGTGTTGTATATTTCTTTCAGATCGAAGATTAATATTACAAAAATGAAAAAAATATATGTACATAGCAGCATAGAAAGCGTTGCTATTTAAAAATAAATACACTTTGATTATCAGCGAGTTATTTATTGAAACGTTGCAATTTAACGTTTTGAAAGATTTTCTTCTCCTAAAATGACGATACCCAATCCCTGAGAGAGAAAGTTTTGAGGAATTTTTTTTCGGATGCGTGTCCGTTGGGAACGTATGGTTTCGCTGCTGATACCCCGACAAGCCGCACACTCTTTCGTCGAAAAACCGAGTTGCAACAATGCACATAGAAAAGCGTCGTTGTCGGTTAGCGGTACTATGCTCGAAACTTGTTGCAAATAGGTGTCGAACTCTTTCAATATAGTCGTCTGGAACGATTTCTGCTCGTTATAACTCAACGATTCTTTATCGGAGTTTATCTTTTTGTATAAATCGGTATAGATATTGCTTTCTTTGAAATGTTTGCTACATGTTTCTCCTGCTTTTCTGATAATATCTATAATTTGTAATTCCCGGTTTTCGTTTTCTTGGGCGCGGGCTTCTTGTCTTTCCCATTTGTGGGCGAAGATTCGTTCGTTGCGGAGTTTCAGATGTTTCCGATAAATGAAGAATACCACGATCGATAACAGCAGAACGACGATTATGCTAACGGTTATCGATACAATGAGCCGTATATGATTTTGCTCTTTCAGGTCGGAAGTTATCCGTATTTGCTCTTGTCGATCTATCTGGTGAGAAACGGCCATGTTTTCAATCGAATCGGACAGGCGATAAGCCTCCTGTAAATAACGATATTTCATGGAGTCTGTTATACCCGACTTTTCGGGTAGATCGGCCAGTTTGAAATAGGCCGAGGCCTTTACCGATTTTTCTTCGCTGTGGCTGGCTTGTTCGAGATAAAACAAAGCCGAATCGTATTGCATTTGCATGGCAAATAATTGTCCCCGTACGGCATAGTTGCGCAATCGTTTTACTTCATCGTTGGTCAGCGACAACGCTTTCGCATTACATTCCAATGCCGATTTTATATCGTTTTTCAATTTATAGGCGCTTGTCAGATTATTATAGACCGAGGAACGTTCTTCCCGATTTTTTATTTCCGGGAAAAATCCGATCGGTTTTTCGAAATAGTAAAAGGCGCTGTCACGGTCTTTATAGAGAAAATGGTATTTCCCTATGCCCCGATAGGCGTGGGAAAGATTGCTCTTGTCCGCCAATTCTTTCGAAACATATAGAGCTTGTTGGTAGGCGCTTCGAGCGGTTTCGTAAATGTTGTGTTCCAGAAGAAGGTCCCCGAGTTGATTGTATATTTTACTCTTTAACTCGTTGTCGTTCGATTCGTTGAGTCGTTTTAATGCTTTATGATAGAAAATGACGGCTGAGTCGGGCATGTAACGCTTTTCCATCTCCACACCGTTTTGATAGAGGATTTCAGCTTTTTCGGTGTCATGATGGTTACATGAGCCGAGTAATATCGATAATAATATAGTGTATATAAAACCCCGTTTCATGACCGATAGAAAATAGAATAGCTCCCAAAGATACGAAAAGGTGAGAGCAGAGACAAACGGAAAACCTGTTTCCGGCTTGGCTACGCCGAACCGTATCTTATCTTCGTAGTGACAAAGATAGCGAAAGGTGAGTGTAGATACAAACGGAAGTTTCATTTCCGATTTGGTTATACCGAACCGCATCCTATCTTCGTAGTGACAAAGATAGAAATAATTCGCTATTTGGGAAATACAATTTTTCAGTCATCTCGATGACGACATGCCGCAGTTTCCGGGTAGGGGTATAAAAAAACTATCCCGGATTCCGGGATAGTTTTCAAGATATGAACTTAGGATTTTTAGTCTTTCAGTTTAGCGCAAATGAACTCGCGGTTCAAACGGGCGATATTCGTCAACGAAATGTTTTTAGGACATTCGGCGGCACAAGCACCGGTGTTGGTACAGTTACCGAATCCCAATTCGTCCATCTTGGCAACCATAGCACGAGCGCGTTCGGCAGCCTCTACGCGGCCTTGCGGCAGCAGAGCGAATTGGCTTACCTTAGCCGAAACGAACAACATGGCCGAACCGTTTTTACAAGCTGCTACGCAAGCTCCGCAACCGATACAAGTAGCCGAGTCCATAGCCTCGTCGGCATCGATTTTAGAGATAGGAATTGCGTTGGCATCTTGTGCACCGCCCGTGTTTACCGAGATATATCCTCCGGCTTGCTGTATTTTGTCGAATGCACGACGGTCTACCATCAAGTCGCGAATAACGGGGAATCCGGCCGAACGCCACGGTTCTACGGTGATTACGTCTCCGTCGTTGAATTTACGCATGTGCAATTGGCAAGTGGTAACGCTGGTGTCGGGCCCGTGGGGGTGTCCGTTGATATAGAGCGAACACATACCGCAAATACCTTCGCGGCAAGCGTGATCGAATACTACAGGCTCTTTGCCTTCGTTAATCAGTTGCTCGTTGAGCAAGTCGAGCATTTCGAGGAAAGAGCTGTCGGTAGATACACCATTAAGTTTATATTCCTCAAATCTACCTTTTTCTTTGGGACCTTTCTGGCGCCAAACTTTGAGTGTTATATTTATTGTTTTTTCCATAACTTTATCGTGTTATACCGGAATTAAAACGGCGATTAAACAAATTATTTCTTGTAGTTACGTTGTTGAACTTTGATAGCTTCGTATTTCAGTTCTTCTTTCAATAATTCGGGCTTTTTGTCTTCGCCTTGATATTTCCAGCAGCTTACATACATAAAGTGTTCGTCGTCACGTTTTGCTTCTCCTTCTTCTGTTTGATATTCTTCACGGAAGTGTCCGCCGCAAGATTCTTCGCGGTTGAGAGCGTCGAGGGCCATCAATTTGCCTATTTCGAGGAAGTCTTCCACGCGCAAAGCCTTTTCGAGCTCTACGTTCAGTGTATTGGCTTCGCCGGGAATACGCACGTTGGTGTAGAATTCTTTCTTCACCTCTTCGATTTTTTCGAGGGCAGTTTCCAATCCGGCTTTGTTACGTCCCATGCCCACATAGTCTACCATGATACGTCCCAACTCTTTGTGTATGGAGTCTACCGAACGTTTCCCCTTGATATTCATCAACGGGCGATACGAGCTTTTACCGCTTTTTCGGCTTCTACAAATTCGGGCAGATCGGCCGAGAAACGGGGAACTTGGATTTGGTCGGACAAATAGTTTTGAATCGTATAGGGAAGTACGAAATAACCGTCGGCAAGACCTTGCATCAAAGCCGAAGCACCCAAACGGTTGGCTCCGTGGTCCGAGAAATTGGCTTCGCCGATAGCGAACAGACCGGGAATGGAGGTCATCAATTCGTAGTCTACCCAGATACCACCCATCGTGTAGTGCGATGCGGGATAAATCATCATAGGAGTCTCATACGGATTATCATCGACGATTTTTTCATACATCTGGAAGAGGTTTCCGTAACGGCTGGCTACGGCTTCTTTTCCTTTTATTTGGATAGCGGCTTGTTCTCCGCCCAAACTTTCGATCACGTGGTGGTCGAGACCTTGTATGGCTTGTTTGCCCAAGCGTTCGATACTTTCTTTGAAATCGAGGTAAACGGCATAACCCGTAGCTCCTACGCCATAACCGGCATCGCAACGTTCTTTGGCTGCGCGAGAGGCCACGTCGCGAGGAACAAGGTTACCGAAGGCCGGATAACGACGTTCCAAGTAGTAGTCGCGATCTTCTTCTTTGATGTCGGTCGGTTTCAATTTGCCGGCACGGATAGCTTCGGCATCTTCTTTTTTCTTCGGAACCCAGATACGACCGTCGTTACGGAGAGATTCAGACATCAAAGTCAGCTTAGACTGCTTGTCACCATGTACCGGAATACAAGTCGGGTGAATCTGAACGTATGCAGGATTTGCGAATACAGCACCCTTGCGGTAGCAAGAGATAGCAGCTGTACAGTTACAACCCATAGCGTTAGTAGACAGGAAGTAAGCGTTACCATAACCACCGGTAGCGATTACTACAGCGTGAGCGGCGAAACGTTCCAATTCGCCTGTTACAAGATTTTTTGCGATGATACCGCGGGCACGTCCGTCAACGATGACAACATCCTGCATTTCGTAGCGGGTGTACAGTTTAACAGTACCTACGTTTACCTGACGGCTCAATGCAGAGTAAGCACCCAGCAGCAACTGCTGACCAGTCTGGCCTTTAGCGTAGAAAGTACGGGATACCTGTGCGCCACCGAAAGAACGGTTATCTAGTGTACCGCCATATTCGCGAGCGAAAGGAACACCTTGCGCTACACATTGGTCAATGATAGCGTTAGACACTTCAGCCAAACGATATACGTTTGCTTCACGGGCACGATAGTCGCCACCTTTTACAGTATCGTAGAACAGACGGTAAACGGAGTCACCATCATTTTGATAATTCTTTGCAGCATTGATACCACCCTGTGCAGCGATAGAGTGTGCACGACGGGGAGAATCCTGAATACAGAAATTGAATACTCTGAAACCCATTTCGCCCAGAGAGGCGGCAGCACTGGCACCGGCAAGTCCGGTTCCTACTACGATGATGTCCAGACGACGTTTGTTGGCAGGGTTTACCAATTTTTGATGAGCTTTATAATTGGTCCATTTCTCGGCTAAAGCGCCTTCAGGAATTTTAGAATCTATAGTAGCCATATTCATTTACAATTTTATCATTTACAATTTACGATTAGCAAGCACCACAAGCGAGTGATTTCACGAAGTAGATAACGACTACTGCTGCAAAACCAAGAACTACCAAAGTAGAGTAGATGTTACCAATAGTCTTCCAACGCTCGAACCAGATTTTATTGCTCCAGCCCAAAGTCTGCAAAGCACTCCAGAATCCGTGAGTCAGGTGGAACCACAAAGCTGCTAACCAAATGAGGTAAAGCACTGTAAATACAGGGCATCCGAATGTTTCACGAATGTAAGCGGCACCGTCTGTAGGACCGAATGCGCCCAAATCATGAACACCGATAATTTCGGCAAACTGCATTTTGTACCAGAAATTGGCAAAATGAAGAGCCAATCCGGCAATGACAACAATACCCAGGACAAGCATGTTCTGAGATGCCCATTCCACAGTTTTAGGTTTAACGTTCACTGCATAACGTTCGCTACCGCGAGCTGCACGGTTCTGCATGGTCAACCAGAAAGCGTAGATGATGTGAATTACAAACAGAGCAGCCAGCCCGGCAGTTGCAACCAACGCGTACCAGTTAGCTCCCAAGAATTCACAAATCATGTTGTAAGCATCTTCCGAGAAGAGCGCAACAAGGTTCATCGCCATGTGAAATGTCAGAAACAGGACAAGGGCGATACCGGTAACGCTCATCACCACTTTCCTTCCTACAGATGAATTACTTAACCACATAAATGATTGAATTTAAATTATTTAATTGTTAGAACTAAAAATTCTGTTAAAAGCTGTGTATTCACGATGCAAAAGTAAAGGAATTCTAGCGATAATACAAGGAATTATGGAAATTATTCTTTAATTCGGGGAAGGGTAAATGCGAATTACATTATTTTCCTATCTTTGCACTGAACAAATGCCAAACTAAATGAAACGCCAAAGGATTATTTTTCTTATACTGACAGCCTGTTTTACATTCAGCCTCAGCGCACAGAATATAGACATCAACACGTTGAAAACCATCAACCGATGGGATGTACACGGACTGAGCCGCGGATTGTCCGCTAGCGGAGTGATTCTACCCGTAGGAATACCTACAGCCATGGGACTCTATGCATTGATAAAAAAAGACCAGCCGATGCTGAAAGATGCCATTTACATAGGAACCAGTGTGATTGAAGCAGTGGGGATTACATACGCCGCCAAACATATAATAGGTCGTGACCGGCCTTTTGTAAAGTATCCGGATAAGATTCATGCATACGGAGCACCGGATGCCGATAGTCCGTCATTCCCTTCAGGACACACTGCGGCAGCTTTTTCTTTAGCCACCTCACTCTCCATCACTTATCCTAAGTGGTATGTTATCGCCCCTTCAGCCGTATGGGCTTGCGGAGTAGGGTTTGCCCGGATGAACCAAGGGGTGCACTATCCCAGTGATGTAGTGGCAGGAGCCGCTATCGGAGTAGGATGTGCTTTCGTGAACGTGTATGTGAACCGATGGCTGAATAAGGTGTTGTTCGGGAGACAGATAAAGTGATGGTTGGAAAATTATTCCACACCTAAAAGAAGACACAGCAGAAGTTTTTCAGACAACTGCAGGAGTGCAACTATGCGTCCCTGCTGTTAATATAAAGTCTTGACTATCGCTTTTTCAACAGCAGCCCCTCAAAGTCCGGTTGCTCCAACAGTTCCAGCGCTTTCCTGATACTTTCATTCGCGTCATTAATGACGTGATAATATTCATTCATATCCCATAAATCACGGGCTATCAATGCTTTCATCTGCAACCTCAGCAGAGGCAGGGCCTTTTGATACTCTTCTTCATTATATTCCACTCCCATCTCCTTGCCGGTAGCAACCAGTTGTGCCAACATATCCGGAGTCACTTCAAAACGTTTGTAGAACTCATTGAAAGTCTTGTATTTGCCCAGCCACTCTTTACGATGGGCATCAATAAAATGGAAATGAGCTTTCATCAACGCTCCTTTATCACGCAACTGACGATGGTATTTAGTATAGAGAGTCGTATCAATCGGCACAAAATAATCGGGCATGATCCCTCCGCCACCATATACCGTACGGGCCAACCTATGAGTCTTGAACTTCAGTGAATCCGGAAAGTGGATGCTGTCTTCACTCATCATTTCTCCTTTATTATAACGGTCTATCAGGTCTTCATTATACTTTTCAATGCTCTCGTAAGGTTTCTGGATACAACGTCCGGCAGGCGTATAATAGCGGGCCACCGTCAGACGGATCATCGAACCGTCCGGCAAATCAATGGGACGCTGCACCAAGCCTTTACCAAAACTGCGCCGGCCCACAACAACTCCTCTGTCCCAATCCTGAACAGCTCCGGTCACAATCTCACTGGCAGAAGCAGAAAATTCATCAACCAATACCATCAGACGACCGTTCTGAAACTCGCCCGTACCTTTGGCAAAAAACTCGCTACGAGGATTGCGACGGCCCTCCGTATAGACAATCAGTTCCTTTTTACCCAAAAATTCATTGGCAATATCGATAGCAGCATTCAAATCCCCCCCGCCATTGCCCTGCAAATCAAGAATCAAGTCTTTCATTCCTTTCTTCTGCAACCCGGTCAGCGCTTTCTTGAACTCCTCATGGGTAGTGGCGGCAAAACGGTTGATACGAATATAACCGATCTTATCTTTAATCATATAGGAAGCATCCAGGCTGTAAACAGGTATTTTATCCCTTTTCACCGTAAAGGGGAGCAGTTCCTTCACCCCTCGGCGAAGTATTTTCAGATTCACTTTTGAATCTTTAGGACCACGGAGACGACGCATAATATCCTCGGTACTCATCTTTACACCGGCTATCAGCGTATCTTCCACCATGACGATACGATCACCGGCCAGAATACCGACTTTTTCGGACGGTCCGCCCGATACAGGCTGTATCACCAGCAAAGTGTCCTCCGCCATATTAAACTGTATACCGATACCTTCGAAGTTTCCCTGCAACGGCTCGTTCATTCTCTTCACTTCCTCCGGATCAGAATAGGTAGAATGAGGATCAAGCTGCTCCAGCATTTTTACGATAGCTTCTTCCACCAGCTTTCCCTCATTGACTTCGTCTACATAAAGATTGGCAATGGCAAATTCCGCCAGTTGCAACTTACGTGCCGGAGAATTCAGGAATTTACTCTCCTGAGCCTGTGCGGCTACGATAGAAAAAAAGCAGGCAATCAAGCCTGCAAAATACATAGTATATTTCATGGTCAGTCTATTTTCATTCCTTCAGGCAAGAATGGCGTCACATCTTTGCCAAACTGCAACAATTCTCTTACAATCGTAGAGCTGATAGAGGTTAGTTCCGGCTCCGTAAACAACAGAATCGTTTCTATTCCGGCCAGTTTCCGGTTGATATCGGCTATAGTTTCCTCATATTCAAAATCGTGTACGGTACGGATACCACGAACAATGAACTGCGCCTCCTTAGCTCGGGCAAAGTCAATGGTCAGACAATCATAAGCATCGACCTTTACCCGGGGATCATCCGCAAAAAGTTTCTCGATCATCTCCACTCGTTTCTCTGTAGGAAACCAAGTTTTCTTATTCTCATTGATACCGATGCCGATCACCACTTCGTCCATAAAAGTCAACGCTCTCTTCACGACCGAATAATGACCGATGGTAAAAGGATCAAAGGTTCCCGGAAATATCGCTCTTCTCATATTTTTTAGTGATTCACTCACGCAATATCTTCTTCTACAACAAGGTTATCTATAATAAAATTCTGACGTTCCATCGTGTTCTTACCCATGTAGAACTCCAGTAATTCCTTTACCAGATCAGTCTTGCGGAGGGAAACTTGCTCCAAACGCATATCTTTGCCGATAAAGTGCTTGAATTCATCGGGTGAAATCTCTCCCAAACCTTTGAACCGTGTGATTTCGGGATTGGGGCTTAACCGTTCGATTGCGGCAATCCGTTCTTCTTCCGAATAACAATATACCGTTTCATAAACTCCTTTCTTGCGGTTACGGACACGGAACAAAGGAGTCTGAAGGATATATACATGACCTTTCTTTATCAAATCGGGGAAGAATTGCAGGAAGAAGGTAATCAGCAACAAACGGATGTGCATACCGTCCACATCGGCATCTGTTGCCACAATCACTTTGTTATATCGTAATCCTTCCATACCGTCCTCTATGTTCAGAGCAGCCTGAAGCAAGTTAAACTCTTCATTCTCATATACAATCTTCTTGGTCAGCCCGTAAGAATTCAACGGCTTACCACGCAAACTGAATACTGCCTGAGTATTTACATCACGGCTCTTGGTGATAGAACCGCTCGCCGAGTCACCCTCGGTAATGAAAATGCAGCTTTCCTCCTTCTTGTCTCCTTTGGCATCATTCAGGTGAAAACGGCAGTCACGCAACTTACGGTTATGAAGATTTGCCTTTTTGGCACGTTCACGTGCCAGTTTGGTCACTCCGGCTATAGCCTTACGCTCTTTCTCCGATTCTTGAATCTTCTGCAACATCACATCGGCCACATCCGTATGTTTGTGCAGATAGTTATCGACCTCAGTCTTTACAAAATCACCTACAAACTTATTAACGGTAGGACCACCGGGAGCCATATTGGTAGAGCCCAGCTTGATTTTAGTCTGACTTTCGAACAACGGTTCCTCCACATTAACGGCAATGGCAGCTACCAATCCGTTACGGATATCGGCATAGTCCATATTCTTGTTGAAATATTCCTTGATGGTACGGGCCATATGCTCTTTGAAAGCACTTTGATGCGTACCTCCCTGCGTGGTGTGCTGTCCGTTGACAAAAGAGTAATACTCCTCACCATACTGGCCGGTATGCGTAAAAGCGATCTCGATATCTTCTCCTTTCAAGTGGATGATGGGATATAATCCCACAGCCGTCATGTTGTCGTTAAGCAAGTCCACCAACCCGTTACGGGACAGGATACGCTGACCGTTATAGATAATGGCCAGTCCTGTATTCAGATAGGTATAGTTGCGGAGCATGGTTTCCACGAACTCCGGACGGAAACTGTAGTTCTCAAACAACAGGTTATCCGGTTCAAAGAAAATATAAGTACCGTTCTCTTCTGTTGTATCTTGTGTGGTATCCGTCAACAAGTCTCCCTTGGCAAAGGTAGCGATACGCACCTTTCCATCACGATAGCTGCGCACCTCGAAACGTGAGCTCAATGCATTGACGGCTTTCACACCGACACCGTTCAACCCGACGCTTTTCTTAAATGCCTTGCTGTCGTACTTACCACCCGTATTCAGCATACTGACGGCTTCAATCAGCTTTCCTTGCGGAATGCCTCGTCCGTAGTCACGCACACTGACACGAAGGTTTTCTTCAACGGTAATCTCGATTTTCTTACCGGCTTGCATCTTGAACTCGTCAATACTGTTGTCAATCACTTCTTTCAGGAGGACATAGATTCCGTCTTCGGCATGTGCACCGTCGCCCAGCCTACCGATATACATACCGGGGCGTGTGCGCACATGTTCCATGTCGCTCAGGTGGCGGATGTTGTCGTCAGTGTACTCTACTGCATTGTTGTTGTCTACAGGTATCAATTCGTTCTCTTCCATAGCTGTTTTTTTATTTTATCTCTTTGATGAACGCACGGCGGCGCTTATGTTGTTGAGTCTCAAAGTAATCCCATTGTGCCTGAACTTTTCCGTTCAGTTCCAGTTCGGGGTTGCTTTCCGCAAAGATAAAACCTAATTTTTGATAAACTGGAATTAAATCGGAAAATAACAAAGCGTTAACACCTTTATTTTGATATTCCGGTTTCACTGCAACGAGTAGCAGATCAAGCATTTTGGCACGACGTTTCATGAATAATGCCTTTAACAGATAGAACCATCCGAGCGGCAGCAGACGTCCGTGTGACTTTTGCAGCGCTTCGGCAAGCGACGGCATGGAGATACCTACGCAAACCAGTTTGTCATCGGCATCGGTGATAAGAGTCACCATTCGCAGGTCGAGTATCGGGAGGTACATCTTTACGTACTGGTTGATTTGTCGCTGCGTCAACGGAGAGTAGCCGTAGAGCGGG
>OLSC01002600.1_pt1 | contig 11971 bp, 10 predicted proteins | sample 1672881 | NCBI WGS metagenome assembly OLSC01 (sample SAMEA3136733, study PRJEB25190) | human gut metagenome | biome: human gut; feature: human-associated habitat; material: faeces | place: Austria | collected 2013
GCTAACATAACGCTTAACTTTCATTGTAAATAACCCCTCCTGTATGACTGCCAAAAACTTTTCCCTGATGTTTTCTTTATTCTGTCATGTTTTTGTATATACGTGCTACTTTATCTACCGGTCCTTTAGCAACCAGAACACCACTATCCAAAATGATTGCTTTGTCGCACAAACGACAAACCTGCTCCAAAGAATGTGATACAAAAAGTACGGTTACACCCTTTTCGAACATACTCATGATCTTTCGCTCACTCTTTGTCCGAAACTTCTTATCGCCGACAGACAATACCTCATCCAATATCAATATATCCGGCTCTACAATTGTTGCAATTGAAAAACCTAGTCTGGATTTCATTCCGGAAGAATAGTTCTTGATCGGGACCTCAATGAACTCTCCCAATCCGGAAAAGTCGACAATCTCATCAAATTTTTCATCTAAAAACTCTTTGGAATATCCCAACACCGCTCCGTACAGATAGATATTCTCGCGTCCTGTATACTCTGAATGAAATCCGGCACCAAGCTCCAGCAGCGGAGCCAATACTCCTCGCGTCTGTACCGAACCAACCGTTGGTTTTAATACTCCGGATACAACCTTTAGCAACGTACTTTTACCGGATCCATTCAAACCAAGTACGCCAAGTCGTTCTCCTTTTTTGATTTGAAAATCTACATCCCGCAAAGCCCAAAACTCATCGTATTTTAGATCGCGTCTCACAAATTTGATCAAATATTCCTTGAGATTATCTACTCTTTCCTGGCTCTGATTAAAACACATTCCTACGTTCTTTACGCTAACTGCTACATTATCTTTCACGATAACAACCATTCCTTTCCAAGTATCTGTGAACAACCGCCTTATCCCATGCCGCTCACTTCATTAAATTTTGTAATACAATGTTCTCTCAAGCATTATCTTTATACATACAAAATGAATTCATCCTGTTTCTTGTTAAAGAACAAAATACCAACGATCAACAATACTACTGAAATAACAGCAGATGTAATGCAGTAATGTGCATCTAACGGTGTTCCGTACAATACTGCCTCACGGAAGTTGGAAATGCACATATATACCGGATTGACACCAAATATCCATCCATTACCTGTATTGATGACGCGGTCCGGCTGATAGAAAATAGCAGATGCATACATGATCAACATGGTAAATACCGACCAAATATACTCGATATCACGGAAAAATACATTTAAGGTCGCTAAGATCATACTGATCCCCGTTGTCATGATCAGTAAGATAAACAGCGGTACAATTGCCTGAACTACATAAATGGTAGGCTGTACATGAAGAACGGCACCCACTCCTACTAACACAACAAGTGAGATCAAAAATGTAACAAAGTTCGATATGACCGTTGATAATACATAAATATACTTTGGTACATATACTTTCTTGATCATTGCAGCATTACCGCTGACCGCTCGAAGACCGGATTTCGTGCCGGATGAAAAAAAGGAATATAACAATCGTCCGGACAGGATATATACAGGATACTGTTCATCGTTGTTACCAAAGAATGTACCAAACACCAACGTCAATACAAGCATCGTGAGCAATGGCTCGATCAGCGTCCATAAAATACCCAAATAAGAACGACGATACTTCAACTTGATATTTTTCTTTACCAACTCTGTCAGCAAATACTTATATCGCAGAAAGTTTTTCAAATACTTTTTCATAACTGACTTGCTCTCCTTCATCATGTACAATTTTTGTACCATTGTTTTATCTGTTTATTCTGTATTGCATACGAATCCAGAATATCATTGCTAATTATATCATACCCCCAAAAAAAGTCAAACAATAGTTCCGAAACATCGCTTTTGAATTTTGGACAACTAATTGCATCTTTCTCATTTCTGCGATATAATATTACTTGCAGAAATTTTATTCTTTGTGAATAGGATCTACTGCTAAATTTTGAAAAGCCTGTGAGGAGTGCTTAACGTGATAACAAAATTGCCATTTTCCTTAAAATATGAGACCGGCTTAGATTATCCGATCACCATGTATGATCACCTTCCCTATCAGCGGGATTCTGATTACTGTAATGCTGAAAAGATCGGATTGAGCACCGGCAAGATTATTAAATACTATCTCTGTAACAACGAAACAGAGCCGCTGACGATCAACAATCATGATGATGAACTCCTTCTTCATATTCAGTTGCAGGAGAAGAAGCACGCTCAGATCACAAAGGAACCGCAGCCGGAAACTCAACAAGTTTCTGATGAGATCACGCAGGATCAAATTGAATCACTGTTAGCGGATAATACGGAAGAACCTGATGCTGATCCAAAGCCCATCACAGATTTTGAGCCTGCTGAGGAAACTATCGAACCGGAAATTGAATCGAGTGTTGTTTCTTAGATTTTTATAACGACAGATTATTTTTTGAAACAATTAATAGGCATTCACACCATATGTGTGAATGCCTATTTTCTAATTTGCAGACCATTATTTCTTCTTTTTGAATGGACTTCGCTTCTCTTTGTGAGACTTATGACCAGTCTCCGGTTCTTCTTCCTTCTTCCCGTCCATTGCCTGATCAAAAGCTTTCAAAAGTTCTTTTTGCTCGGCGTTCATCTTTGTTGGTACCTGAACCACCAACGTTACATAATGATCGCCGCGTACCTGTTTATTCCGTGTTGTCGGAACACCTTTACCTCGCAAGCGAACTCTTGTATCTGTCTGCGTTCCCGGTTTTACCGTATACATCACGTCTCCGTCGATCGTCTTGATACGCACTTCTGCACCCAATGCTGCCTGCGCAAACGTGATTGGTGCTGTGGAATAAATATCATAATCCTGACGTTGGAAGATCGGATGACGCCCAACAATAACCTGTACCAACAAATCGCTTGGACCGCCATTGATACCTGGTTCTCCCTTATCACGAATACGAATACTCTGTCCGTTATCGATTCCTGCCGGAATGCTGACAGAAATTTTCTTTCTGCGGCTAATGTAACCACTTCCGCCACAATCCGGGCAACGATCCTTAATGATCTTGCCGGTGCCATGGCAGTCCGGACATGCCTGAACATTTCGCACAACGCCAAACAATGACTGCTGTGTAAATACAACCTGACCCTTGCCGCCGCACTTGCTGCAGGTTTCCGGCTGTGTTCCCGGTTTAGCACCGGTTCCGTGACACTTTGCACAGTCTTCTTTAATATTCAGTTCAATCTCTTTTTCAGTGACAAAACATGCCTCTTCGAATGTCAAATGTACGGATACACGCACATTCTGCCCTTTCATCGGACCATTATTGGCACTACGGCTTCTTCCGCTGCCACCAAAGAAATCTCCAAAAATATCTCCAAAGATATCTCCCATGTCAAATCCGTTAAAATCGAATCCACCTGCTCCACCACCGGCACCACCATCAAATGCTGCATGACCGAATTGGTCATACTGGCGGCGTTTGTCTGCATCGCTTAGAATGGCATACGCTTCAGAAGCTTCCTTAAACTTTGCCTCCGCTTCTTTATCACCCGGATTCATATCCGGATGATATTTCTTGGCCAATTTACGATATGCCGATTTAATTTCCGAATCGGAAGCGGTTTTGCTTACGCCTAATACCTCGTAATAATCTCTCTTCTCTGCCATTTTCTAAACTCCTGCTTTTATACTTCACGGTATTCACCGTCTACCACATCATCATCTGCACCATTGTCTGCAGCACCTGCGCCCATATCCGGGCCTGCGCCTGCACCCATATCAGGACCTGCGCCTGCTGCCTGTGCACCTTCATACATCTTCTGGAACACATTCTGTGCACTCTGCATCAATTTCTCATTTGCAGCCTTGAGCTCTGCAACGTCAGCCTCAGAAACATTCTCTGCATCTGTCTTCTCAACCAATGCTTTCAAAGCATCAATGTCAGCCTGAACCTGTGCTTTCTCGTCAGCACTGATCTTATCGCCAACTTCATCCAATGCTTTCTGTGTCTGGAACACAAGACTATCAGACTCATTTCTTGTATCAACAGCTTCTTTACGAGCCTTATCCTCAGCCTCAAATTGAGCTGCTTCCTGAACAGCTTTCTCAATCTCATCATCAGACATGTTAGATCCAGCTGTGATCGTAATGTGCTGCTCTTTGCCGGTACCAAGATCCTTAGCGGATACATTTACAATACCGTTGGCATCGATATCGAATGTAACCTCAATCTGTGGAACACCTCTTCTTGCCGGTGGGATACCATCCAAACGGAACTGACCGAGTGACTTATTATCCTTGGCAAACTGACGCTCACCCTGTAATACATTAATGTCTACAGCGCTCTGATTATCTGCTGCCGTTGAGAAGATCTGGCTCTTCTTTGTAGGGATTGTTGTATTTCTCTCGATCAATCTTGTAGCTACGCCACCCATTGTCTCAATAGCCAAAGACAGTGGAGTTACATCAAGAAGAAGGATATCGCCTGCTCCGGAATCTCCGGCAAGCTTACCACCCTGAACGGATGCACCTAATGCAACACACTCATCTGGGTTCAATGACTTACTTGGATCATGTCCGGTAAGCTGTTTTACCTTATCCTGAACTGCCGGGATACGGGTAGAACCACCGACTAACAATACCTGACCAAGCTCAGAAGCCGTGATTCCGGCATCTCTAAGTGCATTCTGTACCGGTGTAGCTGTTCTCTCTACCAGATCATGTGTCAGCTCATCAAACTTAGAACGGCTTAAATTCATATCAAAATGAAGTGGGCCATTCTCGTTCATGCTGATGAACGGAAGGTTGATATTTGTTGTTGTTGCAGAGGAAAGTTCTTTCTTCGCCTTCTCTGCAGATTCTTTTAATCTCTGAAGTGCCATCTTATCATTGGATAAGTCAACGCCGTTTTCTTTCTTAAATGTCTCGATCATGTACTGTGTGATCTTCTCATCAAAGTCATCACCACCAAGATGGTTATCACCGGATGTTGCTAATACTTCAATGACACCATCACCGATCTCGATAATAGATACATCAAATGTACCACCACCTAAATCGTATACCATGATCTTTTGCTCTTTCTCATTGTCCAAACCATATGCTAATGCAGCAGCTGTCGGCTCGTTGATGATACGCTTTACATCAAGGCCGGCGATCTTACCTGCATCTTTGGTTGCCTGACGCTGTGCATCGTTAAAATATGCAGGAACTGTAATAACAGCTTCGGAAACGCTCTCACCTAAATAGCCCTCAGCATCAGCCTTTAACTTCTGCAGGATCATTGCGGAAATCTCCTGTGGAGAATATTTCTTATCATCAATTGTTACGCGATAATCTGTACCCATATGTCTCTTAATAGAAGAAATGGTCTTGTCAGCATTTGTAACTGCCTGACGTTTTGCAGGCTCACCTACCAAACGCTCACCATTTTTAGTGAAAGCAACAACAGACGGTGTTGTTCTGGCTCCCTCTGTATTGGCTACTACGACCGGTTTTCCACCTTCCATAACAGCAACACATGAATTTGTTGTTCCTAAGTCAATACCAATAATCTTACTCATAGTAATTACCTCCTAAAATGCAATGCATATTCTTGCTCATTTAACATAAAATTCAGGGATATTCCCTTAATTAACTACCTTTACCATACTATGACGAACAACGCTGTCTTTGTACATATAGCCTTTCTGCATTTCCTCGGCTACCGTGCCACTCTCCAGCGCATCATCATCAACCATCATAACTGCGTTGTGAAGATTCGGATCAAACTCTTTGCCAACTGCATCGATCGGCTTTACACCAAGAGCATCAAACGCAGTGAGCATCTGTTTATATACCAGTTCCATTCCCTGTACGAATGGACTCTCCTTGTCTTCCTCAGCAACTGCTAACAAACCTCTCTCGAAGTTGTCGATCACCGGAAGCATCTTTTCTACAACATTCTTTGCTCCCATTTCAAACATCTGAGACTTTTCTTTCTCGGAACGCTTGCGGAAGTTTTCAAACTCTGCCAATTGGCGAACTCTTTTGTCTTCAAGATCTGCCAGTTTTTCTTCCAGGGCTGCTGTCTTTTTATCTTTTTTCTTATCGAAGAAAGATTTCTTTTCTCCGGCACTCTCTTGTGCCTGCTCAGCCTCCGATGTTTCCGTACTTGCCGTACTCTCTGCTGTCTCTGCAGTTTCTGTTACATCCTCTGCTTTTACAGCTTCCTCTTCCTGATGGATCGTCTCTTCTTTCTTATCTTTCATATCTGCCACTTCGTTATCACCTCTCTGCTTATTGGTCCTTAAATATGTCATCAAGCTGCGCCATAAGCGACTGCAGCGTTCCAACGACCTTATCATAATTCATACGCTTTGGTCCTACGATACCGATCTTACCATACACACCTTCATGAATGCGGTAGGTTGCGGTAACCATAGAACAGTCTTTCATGGATGCCACCTGTGTCTCATCACCGATATACACTTGAATATCATGACTTTCTTCGGAAGGCTTCGTATTCGTTGATGGAATTTCCAGCCAATGCCCGATCTCCTGCTTCTCTTCGAATGCAACCAACAGATCTTCTACATTGGACTTATCTGACAATTCCGGATATTTCAAAATGTTTGTGGCACCACTCGTATACACTTCCGGATCATCTTCACTCGTAAGCACATTACCGATCACTTCCAGCACAGAATCGATCACAGTACTGTCGCTCTTCATCTGCGCCTTGATCTGAGAGATCAGTGCTAAATTCATTTCCGTCACGTCCAAACCATTAAGTGCTGTGTTCAACACAAAATTTAACTTGGCGACGCGTTCTGGATCAAGCGGCTCATTAATGCGTATCATCTGATTCTTCACGTGATTGTTATCGAGTACGATAACTGCCAGCAAGCTGTTCTCATCAACTTCCGTCAGCTGAATGAACTTGACTTTTTTACTCTGGTAACGCGGTCCTGAAACCATTGTCGCATAGTTGGTATTAGTTGCCAAAAACTTTGCAACCTGCTTCAGCAAAAGATCCATCTTGTCTGCCTTCTCTTCCAAAGCATCTTTAAGATCCGCCACCTCGTGCGTCTTGTCTTCCAGCATGGTATCTACATAAAGTCGATATCCTTTGTCAGAAGGAATCCGTCCTGCAGAAGTATGTGGCTGTAAAATATAACCCATATCCTCCAGATCTGACATTTCATTACGAATGGTCGCTGAACTGAGGTGAAGATCCGTATCCTTGGAGATAGTTCGCGAACCAACCGGCTCTCCGGTATCTAAATAAGTTCGTATGATCGCCTGCAGTATCTTAAGCTTTCTCTCATCCAGTTCCACCGTATCACTTCCTTCCTGTTTTGTTAGCACTCTTTATAGTGGAGTGCTAACATCTATAGGTAAGATAGCACTCTACATGATTATTGTCAAGTATTTTTCTGTATTTTTCGAAAAAAATTACCTACAAAGGTTTTTCTATAGAAATTCTTTGCTCATACCGATATAATAAGAGACGAGAACAATAAATAAGAAAGGTTGGACAAAAAAATGGATCACTCGCGCATTAATCCTTATAATACGAATAACACTTCGCAGTCCCGCAGCACAAACACGTCTTCCTCTGCTACGACCGGTAACGGAGTTCGCCGTGGCAATGTTCCGGGGAATGCTTCTGCGCCCTCTGTTCAAAAATCCGGACAGTTTGGCGTTGTAAAAGCTGCCACCAGTCTGCAGCTGGGCGATGTGATCAAGGGCGAAATATCGGATCTTACCGGTAACGAGATTACCCTTACCTTAGAAAACAATACAATGATACGCGGTCAAATTTCTGACAGTTCCTTATTATCAATCGGACAAACTGCTGCCTTTAAGCTGGATGGATTATCTCCGGCCGGTGTTATCCTATCTCCCGTAAGCGGTTATACGGAAAATGAATTAACGCTGATCAATAAGGCACTGCAGGAAGCAGGACTCCCCGCTTCAGAGCATAATCAGGCTGCCGTTAAAGCGTTGATGGATAATCTGATGCCGATCAATCGTGAAGCGATCCAACAGTTAATGCAGCAGGCCTTCGATATGAAGAGTACCGATATGGGTACTCTTGCTCTAATGAAGCGTTTAATGATGCCTGTTACCCCGGACAGTCTCGAGCAGTTTGGCAATTACAGGCAGGGAATCCATACATTGACGGAGCAATTGAACAACTTTGCCGGAGAGCTTCCCGTATTGCTTCAGGCATTGTCCGAAAATGGTTCTGCTTCATTGGTGGCAGACTTTGCAAAGCAATGTCTTCAGATCACCCAACCACTTTTCACGGAAACCTGGGACGGTTTGACAGTTTCATCTCTGTCTGAACAGGATAAAGAAACCCTTCTCACTCTATTATCACAAACAGAACTTCCGGAACAGATATTAAAAGCTGCCTCTGATGGCACACTGTCTGTTCAAGATGCCTTCAAGCTTGTCAAAGATGCTATAGCAGCTCAAAAGGCCGTTGCGGAACAACAAAGTTCCAAAGAGTCGGAAAATGTGTCTGAGGATTCCAATATCCCGACTGATGCAAAGGCATCGTCCACAGAGACGGAAAACACAGGTATATCCAAACTATTTCATTCCCTACAAGATACCGTCAGCCATTCTTTATCGGATACACTTGGAAAATTCCGTGCAGGACAGTCTACATCGGTTACGGAAGAAAATACAGATAACGAGACTCTGCTTCGTTCACTGTCGGAATTGACTGAGACGGATGCCTCTGCCAGAGGACTGGTGCGTTCTGTGTTATCCGAGGATGCAAGATCTTCATTTGCAGCACTGCTTAGCAAGCTGCCGGTCAGCCCATCTTTTTTGGCACAGATCCTATCCGGCAATGCTTCTATTCAGGAAACGATGCAAGTACTCAAAAATGTTATCTCTCTTTCGGATCCTTCATTACTAAAAGAAGTTTTGCGATCTGATGAATTTGCGTCATTATTTGCTAAAAGTTTGGAAAACAACTGGAGTATCACCCCCGATCATCTATCTCAAAAGGGACAGCCGGGTATGTTTTTGGAACAGATCCATTCTCAAATGCATTCATTAGAACAGTTGATCGGTTCTTCCCTTTCCGGGTCAGACTCCAGACAATTCGAGCAAAATGCGCACGATATACAAAGTAATATACAATTTATGAAAGAACTAAACGAAACGTTCACCTATCTGCAACTGCCGATCAAACTGCCAAGTCAGACGGCAGGCAGTGAATTATATGTTTACACGCAAAAAGAAAAACGGCAGGCAGATCCGGAAAAGATGCGTGTACTGCTCCATTTGGATCTGGAACATCTTGGAAAACTAGAGATCAGACTCGATAAGGATCATCAAAACATTGCCGCCAACTTTCGTCTTGACGACGAATTTAGCGTGGAGCTGCTCCGTAAAAATGCAGCACTTCTAACACAGAATTTAGCAGATATGGGATATCAAACAAATATTCAAGTAACAAAACAAGAAGAGGCACCGGTTTCGATGGATGACTTTTTGAACACCCGGATCAAAACCAATGCCACAGAAGAAATGAAACGTTTTTCCTTTGATATCAGAGCGTAGATCATTCTGCGCTCTGTTCTATTTCCTCAAAAATATAATCAAACACGGATGCCATCCCTACAAATTCGCAACCATAATTGAAAACACCATCTGCATGCTCCGCCTGACGAATAATACGCACAACACAATTCAAACAACGATCGTGTTTCTCAAATTCCAATCTGGCATTAAAATAAAATCCAATTGGAAGCATACTCGATGATAAAAATCCAATGCCGTCTTTTGAAATATCAATCACCTCAATTGGTGCATTAATATTATTAACTTTGACATTATCCTGCTTAAACAGAGAAGATACTTCCAAATTCATCTTTGTCGGTATTCGTTTGCTTCTCCGTTGTTCCACTCTATTTGTACTCACGACACTCCTCATTTCTGCACACTAAGCTTTTACGGGATCTATCTGGTGTGCACAGATCACCCCTGTAACAACTCTGTCAAAATCTGATTGACCATTCCCGGATCTGCTTTACCCTGTGTTGCTTTCATTGTCTGCCCCACTAAGAAGCCGATCGCTTTTTTCTTGCCGGCACGATAATCTTCCACAGACTGCGGATTATTTGATACGATTTCCTCAATGGTTGCTCGAAGTGCTCCATCATCTGCAACCGTGCGAAGACCATTTTCCTCAACATACTGCACCGGATCAATGTTTTCGTTGAATATGTGTTCAAACACCTCTTTGGCAACGGAACTATTGATTGCGCGCTCCTCCGTAAGTCCGATCAACTTGGCAAGATTTTCCGGAGAGAACGATAACTGCTCCGGTTCCAGATCTGCATCTTTCATCAGGCGCATCGTCTCACCCATAAGCCAGTTAGAAACTTTCTTCGGTACATGACAGATTTCTGTCGTCTTTTCGAACAGATCTGCCAAATGCTTATTGCCGGTCAAAATCTTAGCATCATACTCCGGAAGTTTATATTCGTCCATATAACGCGCCAGCTTCTCTTCCTGCAATTCCGGCTGTCTTGCACGGATCTCATCCAGCCACTCATCACTAATAATGATCGGCACAAGATCAGGCTCTGGGAAATAACGATAATCCTGAGCATCCTCCTTAGAACGCATTGCATAAGAATATTCCTTCGCATCATCCCATCTTCTGGTTTCCTGAACAACCTCTTTGCCTGCCTCGATCAAATCAATCTGACGTTCTCTTTCGGACTCGATCGCACGTGCGATTGCCTTAAAAGAATTCAGGTTTTTCATCTCCGTTCTCGTTCCAAACTCTGTTGCTCCTACTTCACGCACGGATAAATTGACATCAGCACGCATCGAACCTTCCTGAAGTTTACAATCAGATGCACCCAAATACTGAATGATCATTCGCAGCTTTTCCAAATAGGCGATCACCTCTGACGCTGAGCGCATATCCGGCTCTGATACGATCTCGATCAACGGCACACCGGAACGGTTGAAGTCAACTAAAGAGTTTTCGCCCCACTCATCGTGAACTAATTTACCGGCATCTTCCTCCATATGGATCTCATGAATACCAATTGTCTTTCTTGCACCATCTTCTGTCTCAATCTCAATACCACCATTACGACAGATGGGAAGATAAAGCTGCGATATCTGATAATTCTGTGGATTATCCGGGTAGAAATAGTTCTTACGGTCAAACTTACAATTTTGTGTGATCGTACAGTTGGTAGCAAGACCAACTGCTGCTGCATATTCTACTACTTTTTTATTTAATACCGGCAAAGAACCCGGCATTCCGGTACATACCGGACATGTATGTGAATTTGGTGCTCCGCCAAATTCTGTAGAACAGGAACAGAAGATCTTTGTCTTGGTCGCTAACTCCACATGAACCTCTAATCCTATGACTGTCTCGTATTGTTTCATGATCTGTCCTCCATTATATTTCTTCCGATACCTTGTAGCAAAGTATCGTTCCCCGTTTCTTTTCTCACCGATTATGCCATCGGACTATGCTCATACGATCTTGTCTGCTCATATGCATATGCTGCACGAATGATCTTGTTCTCCTGGAAACAATCACCGATCAATTGCAATCCGATCGGCAGACCTTTCGAATCTTTGCCACATGGAACAGAAATTCCCGGAAGACCTGCAAGATTTACAGAAATCGTATAAATATCTCCCAAGTACATCTTTAACGGATCACTCAGACTCTTACCAAGCTCCGGTGCCGTCGTCGGTGCAGCCGGACCTAAGATCACATCATATTTAGCAAATGCTTCATCAAACGCCTTTTTGATCAACGCTTTGGTACGAAGTGCCTTCAAATAATAGGCATCATAATAGCCTGAACTAAGTACAAAAGACCCAAGCATGATACGACGTTTTACTTCTGCGCCGAATCCCTCTGAACGGGATTTCTTATACATCTGATGCAACCCCTCATAAGCATCCGTACGGTAACCATATTTCACACCATCAAAACGTGCCAGATTCGAGCTTGCCTCT
>OLSC01002601.1_pt1 | contig 11969 bp, 20 predicted proteins | sample 1672881 | NCBI WGS metagenome assembly OLSC01 (sample SAMEA3136733, study PRJEB25190) | human gut metagenome | biome: human gut; feature: human-associated habitat; material: faeces | place: Austria | collected 2013
GATCGTATCAAAATTTTGCTTCGGTTGAAATCGATCTCTACCGGAGCTATGAATTTTCGTTGCAAAGAAATCGGTGTATAGTTTTCATAAATCGAAGTAAAAGACATTCCATATATAAATTGTAACGGAATGTAATTGATATATCTGGTTTTATCTTTCGGAACCAAATACAGATATCCGTTTATGAATCCAAATACTTGATCCGGCTTACCTGTCGGAGACCCGACCATCGCATATACACCGGTTATTTTTTCTTCTTTCAACGCCTGAACCTTTCGGAAAAGAGATATTTCCATCGTTCCGGCAACAGAAGGAAGGGTTAGATTGTATAAGTTCTTTTGAGATGGGACAGGAAGATTTTCCGATCCGATATATACCGAAAAGAACAAGACAGAGGTTTGTTCGACTGAAACAGGGACCGAAATAAACGATCTTTCCCAATCTATCTCACTGTCTATTCTCGGCAAGTCATTTCCTGTTAAAGTTGAGAAATAGTTGATAAAGAGGGTATCAATAATTAAATTCCCGGAAGTATCATACAGCGTTACAAATAAACTATCGGGCGATAAAATGGGATATCGGCCGGAAAGGTCCAAGCCCTTATCCGGAGTAAGGACTTCCAAATATAAAACCTTCTTTCCCTGCAAATGGGTAGACACGGGAAAATAAACCCGATCCTCGCCCGGATTTACAGTTAATTGTATAAAGTCTACATTCTGTATAACGTATTCCCTCATTTCTTTTCTTTTTAAGATTTCCCGGAGTGTCCTCTATCTCCGGGAAATCGATGGTCTGACACTATTATGGAATCATCACGCGGGGGCGAGGAAGTCGTTCACATCGCCCTTGTAGTTTTCGAGCAACAGAGCTCCGTTCTTCACGAGGAAGCCGAGCATAACGAGACTCAACCCTACGGAGCCTTTCGGAGAGCTTGCCGGCTGGAATACCGACGTGTTGGCACACGGGAATTTCAGACTGAAAGTCTGTTCTTTCGTTCCGGCGAAAGCGATCATTTCCGGGGTATAGAAAATCTCATCGAGTACGGAACTGTCGAGCGATACGACTGCTGCCTCGGTTGTTCCGCTGTTGGCTGCTTGATGCGATACGTTGAAGATGGAGGTTTCCAAAGCCTCGAACGTTACCGTCGTTCCGGTTTGCAAACGAAGCGAACCGCCATAAACGCATTGAACATCTACGGGTATCGTGTCGGTCGAACCCATTACCTTCGCTTTGGCAACGAGATCGGATAACGAAGTAGCGAGTACGGCGGCTCCCGGATTGTCCGTCAGCTGGTAATTCAGGAACAACCCCATGCCATAGGCAAGGAACAAATCGTTACGGTTCAACAACTGCCCGTATGTGCCCTGCTGTCCGTTCTGGCGCATAGGATCGAAAACATAGTTGCCTACTCCGTTTACCAGAGTTTGGTCTATCCGAAGATAGGAAGATTGGGGGAAAAGTTCGGGACTCAGAGTCTGCACTTTTTTTCTTGCGTCCTCCCAACGTTTGCGAAGGTAAGGCGCTATAAATTGATTATTCATAATTTACCTTGTTTTAAAATAAGACATTTTTAAACGGCGTGCCTTTTACATTAGTACGTTGTTTTGATTTTTTTTTTGACCCTTGCCAATAATGTTTTGGCGATAAGCCGCATTCGCACCGTACAGGGCATTATTGAATCTGCTGAACGGAGTACCGGCCAACGAGGGAACCGAGCTTGCGATCACTCCTGCTGCTCCCGCTCCGATCATGCCCGCGCCCAATTCGCCGATACCGTCCATCTTCACAAGGGAAGGAAGGATCGCACCGATGACGATAGAGCCCAAATCGGTATATAAAGAACTCTTTCCTTTCATGATGGTCCCTTTCACCACCTGACAGATGGCGCCGCCTGCGGCTCCACCGAGGACAGTTTTAACAATTCTGTCCGTTTTCGTTTTCTTTTTCATAAAACAATCTTTTTTACCTGTTAATTACTTACTTTCTTTTACGCACTTTGTCGATGATGCGTTTCTTCTCCGCTTCCTTACGTTTGAGATCGTTGTTGTAACGGTCCACTTCACGACAACGTTCTTCGTAACGTTTCCAAACCCCTACCGAGCTTTTCATCTTCGGTTGTTTGGGGTACTTTTTCTGTTTTGCCATTTTCTTTATTTTTTAGAGGGTTTATAAAAGTTATTTTTTCTTCTTTTTCTTGTCGCCGCTTCCGCCGAATATCAAAGCCATCAATACGCCGCCTACCAGTAGAATACCGAGAAGATTCGAGCTGGCGACTGTTCCGGTCGGCTGGCTGTAATCAAATAAAGGATTGTCGGTGCTTCCGCTTCCTGTATCTGGAATGATAATGTCGTCTGGATTTTGAATGATACCGGCAAAACCATCGGACGACTCCATCTTATTTTTGTCGAACAGTTCATTTGTTTCCTTTTCGTCCGTACCGAAAATTTTTTCGAAGAATTTGGCTAACGCACTTAAAACGCCCAAAATTGAGGAAACGATAGCTAACCAGCCTATTACAGGGATCTCTCCGGTCTTAACTTTATACAGGAACAATTCACCGGATATACCTTTATATCTTGCGGCGATAGCATTGTTGATAATACGCAAACAATCGGCTTCGGACATAGCCCCCGAATCCTTTATATCCTTATACACCGATTTATAATAAGCTCGCTTCTCTCCGACAATAGCAGGGTATTCTCCTATCTTCGATTCCGGAATAAATGAATACATAAAGTATTCAGCCGATTCATCAAGTGTTTTTTGAACATTATTTATTTCTGCCTGTGTTGGTTTTGAGCCCGAAAGGGATGCCGCTCTCATCTGGCGGTATGAAGCCCTCCCGACAGCCACATCGCTACCGAGGAACTCCGAAGCATCGAATCCCGGCGTACTGATGCCGGTAGCTTCAAGCAGGTAATCGATATCGTCCTCGTTAGCCGTGACAGAGGGTGATTGCTGGATAACCGCTCCGAGGATAATGTTCATCATCTGCGAGCGTTGCTCGTTGGTCGTGCCGACAGGCTGGTTAAATGCCCCTTCGTCGTACATCACCCGGAGACAGGAGATGCCTTTCTCGACATCGCCGAATCCGTTTTCCGCATTTTCGTACAGCATGATAGCCACCGTCGCCACGTCCATAAGGTTCTCTATACGGTTGGCAAATGCTTCGTCTTTCGCTGCAACGGCTCCCTTATACAAGGTATTCAACGCGTTCAGGTTAATTAAAAAGTCTTGCTCCACACGGGGCAAATATTCCTTGCCCTGTATCTCGATCATTTCGGTTTCGGTAAAATAACCGATGCCGGGACCGGATAACCGGCTTATTTCTGTGGTTCCTTTCATATCTATTTTTTTTGTATATGGACATTCTTTGTTAAAGACGGCTTTTCCGTTTTCGTCCCGATAAACGGGATCGACGATGATCTCTTTTCCGCTTTCGTCGATGGCAACCGCATAGACGTGCGTAGGGTCGCTGTTGCCTTCATAAGCGGCGAACCGGAACAAGTGAGGAATACCCATGCACCGAAGGCACGAGCAAATAAAGATCGAAAAGCTCTTACAATCCCCCTCGCCATCGCTCCATAACCTCGCCGGGGTTCTGATCCATTGCTTTTGCAAAGGGTCGATCTGATATTTGATATTTTTATCGACGAAATCGAAAACAGCCCGGCAACGGGAAAGGGTATCATTCCCCGGAAGGTTATCGGCCAACTCCTGAACTTGTGCATAGTCGGAGTTGTAGCAATCGACGACTGCCTGCATGATATCCTTCGTCTTGCCCTGACGATTGATTATCGTATCTTTATGTTCTGCTTGTGCGATCATTCCGTAGTAGAGGTTATTTCGGTTACTTCCGCGTCTTTGTCATGGGCGACATCGGTAACTTTGTCGCCGCTCGAAAACAGGTTCTTAATCATTTCCACAAGGGAAACCAGCGAAGGAATACGCACGTAGAAAGAAGGGGTAAACTGGTAACTGGTTCCGTTGGCTCCGAGTCGTCCGTTTATAGATACATCGATGTGGTATTTGCTGGCGTTCGTGGCCAAATAAGCATTCAGGAGGCTAAGCAGTTTAGAGGTTTTCAGACTTACCCGCGCCCGTACCTTCACAGTCTGGTAAGATTCCAAAACTACATTATTGAGGCTTTGGCTCGACGATCCGACGAACGTACCGTTCAAATACAGGCTGAACTGTATGCCGTTCAATACTACCCTGTTCTGTGAAAGATTTTGCAGTTGGAAATCTATATCTACCGTGGTATAATCCCACTTGATAGAGAAAAAACGGAATCCCACGACTTCGATGTTCGTTTTCATCAATGCCGTTGCCGTGGAAAACTTGTTATATAAATAAAGAAGGGCAGCGCCTCCGATAAGCCATTTTAGAGCACTCATTATTCGTTCGTCATTATCATGCGGAACGAATATAGGTATCTTCTTACCGGAGGCTGCAAGAATTGCAATTTATGAAATTTTTGACCGTCTTTTAACTCGGTTTAACTTCCAAACCGAGAAAATCGCAGAACTTTACCCATTCGACAGGCGAGTATTTGGGCAAAGAATGCGCATCGCGATACAGCCGTACCAACCGGCACGCTTTGCTCTCGCTGATCTTCAACCGACGCGCTATCTCTTTGTTCGTCACAATATCGATTTGCATGGATATTTGTTTTTTTAATGTTTTATTTATGTCCGAAAATGGTTGCAAAAATCAACTTAATTTTTAAATAGCTAATAATAAAGCTATTACGATTTTTCAAATTTAATGAATTTATTGAGAAAAACAATGTAATCTATTGAAAATCTTTTGTGTTTTTATCGTTATATTCTCTTTTTATCCAAAAAAAATCCTGTGACTTGCGCGAAAATCCTGTTACATTTGTTACATGATGGGGAAATCTTTCAAAAAGCCGATGTGCAAAGCGTTTCACGACGTAACAAACTTTTTTACAAGAGGCGTTCGTGTAAAAAAAATTTGTTACAATCCGGGAACGTAAAAAACGATTTGTTATAATTTCCGATTTTGTTACAAGATTTGTTACAGCTTTTTTATTATATAATATCCTTATTATCATATTATTATCTATATTTTGTAACAAATGTAACAAATGTAACAAAGTTTCAGTCAAAAAATTTTTTTATCCTTTTCTCGGACTGATCCGAATTAGCAGAATGATAAGAAAAAGAACGATTATCAATCCTATTGCTTCCATAATCTTTTTAAATACGTTGTTTTCTTTTTCCTCCACATATTTGTTTTCTACGGTAGTCGAGGCGGTGACGACTGCGATATTCTTCTCCTGTGTTCGTGTTTCCACTTTCAGCGTGTCGCCGCTGATGGAAACAGAGGTCTCGATCCCCGGTGTTTGTTTCTGGTCTATTCCGGTAAATACAATTCCGGTTCCGGGTATATACGACAAAGTACCGGTAAGCGTGGATCGCTCGGCCGGTACTTGTATCGTGTCGATGGTCTGTTTCTCGATAAACTCGGACTTGACTAACTTCTGTTTGCTCTTACAGCCTGCCACTGCCACCAGCAGCGCGAGGCAAAAAAAAATCTGTGTTTCATCTTTTCTATTTTTTATAAGTTGGAATGTATCTTGAAATCACAATTTGTGATATCCAATCGGTTTCTTCTGAGGTCACTATTTGCGTCCTCAAAATATATATTTTCAAGGTCACAAATTGGGACCTTGAAAGATTAGAATAATTGTGTTTGTCGTTTATGAAATTCTTGATCCTCCCATTCTTTGATTAACCTGTCCACTTCCTTCTCGGCCTGTCGCCTCGCGTCTTGGAATTGGTAATCATTTCTTTTACCGGCGGCTTTCTTCTGGTAGGTCCGCATCCTGCGTACCGCTTCCATGACTTCGTTTATTTCCTTTTCTTTCATGGCTTATCTCCTTTCTCATATCTTTTTTATATTTCCGACGAAAAATAAATCTACATTTACCCAATCGTAAGCATATAACCAATCCTTATTCCGCGATTCTTCATGAATCCCTATTATTACATAAGTAGCTATAACTTTCTTTTTTGAGAAAAAAACATTAACAGTAACTCCTTTTTTGGGGACGATATATTTTCCATTGTCATCGTATATCTGTATATGATCTGTTGTTTTCGCTTCACTTTCTGTCATCATCGCCCTATAATTATACCATTCGTCTTTAATATATAATGGTATACCGTTTTTCTTTGCTTTTATCCATTTTAAAATAAACATCTCTTATTCCTCCTATTTATTGGTTAATAAATCTTCTATGTATGCCCAGCTTTCTACCTCTGCCTCTTTGACAAAGGTTTTGTAATCTTTTTCCGATAGGTTTTTCCCTCCGACAAATACGCCATACGATTTCGTCTTCACTAATATACACCTGCCGTATTCCGGAATTTCGCTCTTATCATGCCATGTGTTTTTCAGATAGTATTCCACGCCGTTTGCGAAATCGCAACGTTGGTTGTCGATGACTTCTCTTTTGTAATTAGACAGATAATTTTCTGTATAATTCTTTTTCATGTACTCATCGAAACTCTTTTCAATTGTTTTTTCGTTCATTTCTATTCCTCCTTTATAAAATCTTTCCGTATAAATTTATAGGGCCTTCCGGTCTTGGTTCCACCCTTTTCCGGTATTATCGTCCCTGTATTGGGATCCGCTTTCATCACATAGTATTCATATCTCTTTATGGGTTCCGGCCTCATGTTGAGATCGTATTTCAGAAAATCAATGATCGTCGATTTCGATATGGTGAATCCTCCCACTTGGTTAATCTCTATCGCCAGATCTTTCGGAGTGTAATATAATTCGACTGCTTCGTAATCGATGAAGCTCTGCCGGATAAATTCCTTAATCTCTTTGGCTGCTTTGTTTTCCGTGCGTTCCTGTACCCGGATCAAACTTTCCGTCATATATACTTCCGGCTTGAATCCCATTCTCGACTTTTTATAATTATAATAATATTTCCGATTTGAAAGGTAGTACAGGAATGCCCCGATTTCCTTTCTCATCTTCTCCATGATTTCCGGATCGTCTTTTTCAAGAGGGCTTACTTTCAGGACGGCATAGCGATTCTCGCCTTCGTCTATCTGCATGAAGTTCGTCTCGTTGTTCGAGCATACGATGATGTGCATGTAGTTTTCTATCTCGCTGGCGTCTTTCCCTTTCTGCTCCGTCAACATCTTGGGATTGGTCGCCCAATTCTTTATCTTTTCCTTGATATCCGTTCTTTTTTCGCCTACAAAGGCTTCTTCTACACCGACTATCAATTTACCGGCGTATGAACTGGTGAACTGGCTGTTCAGGCGGTCGGAATCAACGACGATAACATTCTCTTGGAAGATTTCCCGCATGAAGTACAGGAAGGTAGATTTGCCCGTATTTCTTTCCTTAGATACAAAGCAGAGAACCGGCATCTTTTTCTTAGGCTCGAAAAAGGTGTGCTGTATGTAGTCCAATCCGAACTCATACATCGTTTCCCCCTCTAAATTGGTATCGGAAAAGATATGCCGCAAAAAGGATTCTATCGTTTTCCAGCTACCCGGTCTTATACTGTGGAATACCGGATTATAGAGGTTGTACCTTGTCGTCTCTATGCCTTCGTATGTGTCCGTTTTTATACGCTTGTACCCGCTGGTGTTGTCGGGATCGTTGTAAAACATCTGGTAACGGGGTATAAGTGATATGTCCTTTACCTCTTGTTTCACAGCCCCTTCGTTATATCTGATCAATTTTGTGATGGGGCGTTTTCTCTCTTCGTCCCGGTCTTCATCGAAAATGATACACTTTCGATAATACTGGTCGGCCACCTTGATAAACATCTTGGCTTTGGAGAGGTTGTCCCTTATCACTTTTTCTCCGTTGAAGTAATAAGAGGCTCCTTTCCACTTGAATATCCTATCCTCCAATATGGCTTTATAATTCTCGTAGAAATTCGCCACGTTGTCGAGGAAGAAGTATTTTTCGAGCTTGTATTTGATACCGGGAGAAAGTGCCATGCAGTTTATAAAATCTTTCCTGCCGGTAATCAAGTCGTTCAGTTCCTCGACCAATTTTTCTTTCTTCTTGGGTTTCAGCGTGGCGATCAAATCGTCCAAACCTTTTGCCGATTCGCTGTATTTGGTGGCTATATGGGAGAAATACAAATCGACATCGAAAGGCTTCATGTACTCCATAAAGTTTATGACGGCGGAACAAAAGTTTTGCAGGCGGGTAGCCAGATCTTTGTCCTCGGAATATTTCACATCGAGCAGGTCGGCGTCGAAAAGCAGCGCCACGTTGTCGGGCTTGCAGCGATCGATAATCATTCGTATGTAGTCGTCGATCGTGTTGTTCTCCTTATCCTTGATGTTTTGAATACCGCCGATCCCTATCATGGGGAGCCCCAGCACATCGCCGGAAAGGGCTTTGATTTCGCCCTCGACGATAAACAGTGTCTTTATTTTCTCGGCTAACCGGTATCTCCTGACTATGCCTGGCGTCATGTAGGTATATACACCGGTTTTCGGCGGCTGGCTGTACCGCATTGTCTTTTTCTTCCCGTCTTTGTCCTCGTACTCCTGCGGTTCCATGTACCGGAGCCGCTCGAAGGGAATTTGTCGGCCTTCGTATTCATAAGTGGCGACTTCTCCGTTCGGATCGCAATAGGGTAATGTAATGGCCTGTTTGCGCTCATTCAGCCCGATAACGGGTACTTCTTTCGGTTTACCGGAGTAGTATAGGGTTCGTTTGTTTTCAGCGGCAGAGAGCCCGATATTAGCCAAACGGGTATTGAGATATTCTTCTAATCGTGTCATAACAGAATGGTATCGTTTTTAACGACAATTTCGGTCGTGTCTATGGTGATGTTCATTCCCGGACGTTCGTTGCCCGGAAAGGGCGGTTCTTCCGGTATTTCCTTCGGTATGCAGGAGGCGAAGAAAAGAAGGATAAATAGCGCTTTAATTCGCTTCATCGGTTGCTTTTGTCTGTTCCTCTTTCTCCAATACGAACAATGCGACTTTCAATACATGTTTGATTGATGGAACCGCTTTACAAAGTTCATATAACGAAATAGCGAGATCTTTCGCTCCCCCTTCTACATGTATAAGCATATCATCGTTTGTTTCTATAACAACAAGAGATGATTTAATGTTATTGTCTCTTTTTCTTGTCTCTACAAAAGAGTTGAATATATCGTTTATATTTTGTTCATTCTTCGTTTCCATAATGTCAGTGGTTTATTTATCCTTTAAAATCTTGTATATCAATATAAATAGTGCTATAATGAGTAGCAATACATATATTAGCATAGATCCTAATAGAATCAATTCCATTATAGCTTGTGCCTTTTCCATTTTTAAGAACTTTAATCGTGAATGTTTCCGGTGATGATCATTCGCTTCAAGTCATAGCCGGATATCTGGTAAGTGGGGTTGTCGATTCCTTTGCCGACATACCCGGCTCCGTCTTTGTCGTACTCGACTACGAATTTATATCCCTTGTATTCGAAGGTATCGCCGGTATAGATGGGGGTTCCTGTTTTATCCTCTACATCGATGGCTTTGCCTACGGTGGCGACGTCTACCTGTATGTATTTCTTTTCTATGCCGTAAATCCATTGTTCGACGAAATATCCGTAATGCCAGATTCCCGCGGCATCTCTCCCTCTGTATAATTTCGATGGTTCCATAATAATAGTGTCAGACAGTTAAGGGTAATGTTAATTTATAATATCTCGAAGTTCGTCACTTATATACCTTGTCTTTTCTATGGCCTCTATCTCATCAGCTGATAGGTCTCCATATTCGTATATTCTATTCGTGTAGTAATAGTCTGAGCGTTCGTACTCCAATTCTCCGGTTTCTCCGTTCGGGTCGTCCTCCGAGACGATTTTTCCGTTTTCGTCTCTTGTGATATTGTCTTCATCGGTATATAGGTATTCAGAGTTTTCACTCATTATTTGAGAGAATGGTTTTTCTCCTTCAAATTTCAATCCTCTATTGGTCCTATGGAATGAGACTAATATTCCCGATCTGCCTCTCAACCGGGGCGATTTTTTCGATTTGAGAGCCTGTCCGACTTGACTTTCCGGCTTAAATCCGAATTGATCCAGCCATCGATTCAACTTGGTTTTTGTCATGTAGAGTTCTTCTACATGCCCGTTATCCTCTCTCAATTCTACCCGGAAAAGGTCTCTCCCGTATTCATCTTGTCCACCCGGATAGACTTCTGCACGGCTATTTCGATCCTTCGATCTGTACTGAGTTCCTCCGATAGAATGTTTACCTCTCACTTCTTTGTACCCGTAGCTTTCCAAAAACTTTTGAGCACCCCGCAAGGATTTGAATTTCTTGCTTGTGCTCACCGTGACCGCGATATACTGGTCTTTTCCGTTAATGAGGATGCCGCCTTCGTCATTTCCTCTTTTGTAGTCAATAATTTTCATACGTTTAATAATTTATTGGTTAGTAATTTGGTTAGTATTCGAATATTTTTTTACCGGCGATATGCTCTATCTTCTGCATGGCGAGATAGGGAATTTTCGTGCGTCCGCTCAGCCAATAAGAGAGCACATAGCGAGATATTCCGCAATCCCGCATGATCTGTTCCCTGATTCCCGGGAATATGCCGACCGGGATTGTCGAAAGCCACGCTAACAGCCTGTCGTTGTTCGTTGTGTCTGTCGTCTTTTTCATATCTTTTTTTTGTTTGTTTTGTGTCGTTTTACTTATTTTGTGTAGGATTACACATGGCAAAGATAGATATATCTACTAATTTAATAGATACATCTATGTTAAACATTGTTTATTCTCCTATTTAAATTTATAATCATATGGATTTCAATTTATTAAAAGAGTTTATAAAAAAGAGCGACTACACATTTAGAAGTTGTGCTGAAAAAGCAGAAATGTCAGAAACTGGATTTCGCCAGTCATTAGATAGAGGTACTATTTCTGTTATTGCATTGGAAAAAGTTTGCTCTTTATTGGGTATTTCTCCGTCTCTATTCTTTAATGATTCTATCCCTGTTTCCGTATCTGGAAACAAGAATCATATCGGAGGTATAGGTAATGGGAACCACATTATTTTTACATCTCCCGAAGTAAAGGCCCTAAAACAACGTATAAAAGACCTTGAAAAAATTATTGATTCACAAGAAAAAATGATTGAATTACTAACCAACAAAAAATAACCGTTATGAAAAAACTATTATTATTTTTCGGAGCTTCGATTTTACTATCTTTTTTCGCTTGTGATAAAGCGGATAAAACAGATCTCCATTTCATAGAGTATAATCTAAAAAATGAAACCGATTACTATGTACAAGTAAATACATCTTTTCTCACAAGCGCAGGATTTTATTCTCCTTCTTATTCAGGTTATAGAGGACTCGATATAAATTATTATGATAAAGAATTTTTTATAAATGATTCCGTGATATGTGGAGATGGCTTACAGGCTGTTTTTATTCCTCAACCTTTGGAATATGATACATATTCACAAAAAATCGATACCATATATCCTAAAAAAACAGTGACAATCAAAATACCTATTTGGGATAATCACTATCGGGAACTTCCCCCCTATGACTCTTTGGAAAATGTTACTGTCATAGAAAAACAGTACAATAAAGTTGTATATTCCGGGAAAGGCTATTATTGTAACTCAATCGATAATTCAAGAATTGCAAACAAGATAGATATTAGATTTATAGGTAAATTCTGTACAGGAGAATACAACAATAACAAATTAGTGTTAAACCAAACAGATAAACCAAATTTTGAAAAAACTATAACAGAAACAGTAGATGCCGATTATTCAAAAAATATAATTTTTAAATAATCAATTTATTTATAGTCCATTACATATTATTCTACCGGGAGAAATACGGGAGAAATACCCCGTATTTCTCTTAAAATCTTTGTTGAAAATCAATCATTTATACAACTCTATCCCCCTTGAATAAGGTCCCGCTACCCCGACAA
>OLSC01002608.1_pt1 | contig 11945 bp, 9 predicted proteins | sample 1672881 | NCBI WGS metagenome assembly OLSC01 (sample SAMEA3136733, study PRJEB25190) | human gut metagenome | biome: human gut; feature: human-associated habitat; material: faeces | place: Austria | collected 2013
TAGCATCATTTCTGATGCTAAGATCTTGATTGGTCATCTTAACTTAATGACATTGAGCGCTGGCTTTGCTTTTTTACTCTTATTATGCCTTATACTGCGACATAAACAATTCATAATATTTACCGTGCATCTGAAGCAGTTCTTCATGAGAACCACTTTCCAAAATCTTACCATCTGCAACATACATAATGCGGTTCGCATTTTTAATTGTCGACAAACGATGTGCAATAATAAACGAGGTACGTCCCTCTAACAAGTGGCTCAAGCCCTCTTGCAGCACGATTTCCGTCTCCGTATCAATACTTGACGTTGCCTCATCTAAGATCAGGATCGCCGGATCTGCCAACAACGCTCTGGCAAACGAGATCAACTGTCTCTGTCCAACAGACAAACGACTTCCTCGCTCATTAACCTGTGTGTTATAGCCATCTTCCATCTGTACGATAAAGTCATGCGCACACACCGTCTTTGCGGCACGGATCACATCTTCATCCGAAGCCTTCTTGTTGCCATAACGAATATTATCCATGATCGTTCCGGAAAAGATAAAGCTGTCCTGCATCATAACGCCCATCTGTTCACGCAAGGAACGAAGCGTTACTTTGGAAATATCAATTCCATCTATTTTGACCGTTCCACGGTCTACATTATAAAAACGGCTCAATAAATTTACAATCGTTGTCTTGCCGGCTCCGGTCGGACCTACAATGGCTATTGTTTCACCCTGCTGTACCTTAAAACTCACATCATGCAAGATCGGAATACCGTCTTCATAGCTGAAGGTGACATGGTCAAACGCAACATCTCCTTTGATCTGCGGCATTTGAACGGCATCCGGTGCATCTTTTACTGCCACCGGTTCGTCAATCGTCTCAAAGATACGTTCCAAATAAGAAACTGCCGTGAGCACACTATTATAAAAGTTTGCGATCGTATTGATCGGCTGCCAGAAGCGGCTGATATATGCTGTAAACGCGATCAACTTACCGGTTGTCACGCCATCCAATCCTCCATTTATAATGCAGTTAATACCGATCACATATATAAATGCCGTTGTGATCGTGGAGATCAGATCGACCATCGGTCCCATTGCAAAGTTATAGATCACGGCACGCATCCACGCCTTGCGATAACTCATACTCAAACGGTTAAATATATTGGTGTTTTCTTCCTCCCGCACAAACGCCTGCGTCACACGTATGCCGTTAATGCTTTCGGAAATATAGGCATTCAAGTTAGACTGCTTATTGCTCTGTACCTGCCAAGCATAACGCTGCTTCTTTTTGAGAAAGACAATATACAGGATCAGCACCGGCAAGCCACACATACATACCAGTGTCAACTTTACGCTCATAGAAAGCATAAAGATCAAAATAAAGATCAGGTTGCACAAATCTGTGATCGTATTCAAAATACCATTTGACAATAGGTCACTCAGATTGTTGACATAATTAACCACACGTACCTGAATCTTTCCATGTGGACGATCATCATAATAACTAAAGGGCAGTTCCTGCAAATGAGCAAAGAGATCCTCTCGTATCTGATGAATGATATCCTGTCCAACCTGCGTCGTAAGTGTTACCTTTATACGCAGACTGACTACTGCATACACTACGATCACTGCTGCGATCAACGTCAAGATCACAATACCATGTATATCGCCATTCGGGATATACGTATCCATCTCTATCTGCAAAAACTTTGGAATAAACATGGTAAGTCCGGAAGATGACAACATCAAAAACAACACGAGCAGCATCTTGCCGGTATAAGGACGTATATAACCACCCAGTCGTTTTAACTGCTTGGCGTCAAACTTATCTTCTAATATCTCATCATTTTCATAAGTATTTCTAGCCAATGTGATTCACCTCCTGTCCGTTTTTCGGTACAGCCATAGGATACTGGTGATAATAAACGGTTGCATAATATCCACCTTTTGCAATCAATTCCTCATGGGTTCCCTGCTCAATAATGCGACCCTGATCCATAACCAAGATCTTGTCGGCATCACGCAAAGAAGAGATTCGATATGCAATGATAAATGTCGTACAACTGTGTCCAATATTTTCCAACTGGCGCTGAATGTAACTCTCTGTTTCCATATCTACCGCCGATGTCGTATCATCAAGCACTAAGATCGCCGGATCTTTAAGTAAGGCACGCGCCAAAGAAATTCGCTGCTTTTGTCCGCCCGACAGTCCGACACCGCGCTCACCCACGATCGTATCGTATCCATCCGGAAGATTTTTAATAAACAAATTGGCGTCTGCCATTTTGGCCACTTCTTTTACTCGTTCAAACGAACAATCTGGACGGCCATATGCAATATTTCCTTCGATCGTATCCGAAAAAAGGAACACATCCTGCATGGCGATACCAATGTTCTCGCGCAGTTCATACAGATCCAGATCCTTCACATTAATGCCATCTACCAGCACTTCACCGTCTGTCACATCAAAGAAACGGCAAAGCAGATTAATGATCGTTGACTTTCCGGCTCCGGTCGTTCCCAAAATGCCGACCGTCTCACCTTTCTTTACCTCGAAAGATACATCACGAATGATGTCCTCATCATCTGCCCGATACGACACATTGCGGAACGAGATATTCCCCTCATACTTTTGATGCTGTACCGGACGGCCGGGATGTTTCACATCCGGTTCCGCAGTATAAGTCCCATAAATCTTTTCTACTGATGTAGTAAATCTTTGAATATCATTGATCCACCATCCCGCCATGCGAAGCGGTGTTGTGAGCATCCATAAATATCCGTTTACTGCAACAAGATCACCTAATGTCATCTCTCCGCGCACCACCATAACACCGCCAACAAGCATAAGTACCAATGTCAACAGATTGGACAACAACTCAAAGATCGGCACATATTTCTTCCAAATAGCAGCTGCACCAAGCTCTGCATCGCGGTAACGGTCATTCTCCACGCCAAACTTCTCCATTTCGAAGTCTTCTTTCGCAAACGCCTTTACCATGCGGTTTCCACTAATGTTCTCCTGCACATATGTATTCAGACTTGAAAAAGCATCTCGACAGTTTTTGAAAGCAGGTTTGACTTTTTTAGCCTGCATATAGGTAGTAGCTGCCGTCAGTGGGAGCACAAGCATCATGCATACAGCAAGCTTTACATTGACCATAAAGATCAAAACGATGGATAACACAAAATACAAAATATTTTCGTATACCGTATAGATCACATACGCCACAAAATGACGGATCGCATCCATATCTCCGGTTTGACGTCCCATCAGATCTCCCGTTCTATTTTTATTATAAAACGCAAAATCTTCTAACAATAGTTTGCGGTATACTTTGTCGCGCATGGTATACAACACACCCTGCGAACTTGTCTCAAACAATACTTGCGAAAAAAATCGGCATACACCCTTGATCACAACCATCGCAAGAAGCAGAATGATCAGCTTCGGTAATAACCCGGTATTTTGCTTTTTAATGACATCATCCACGATCAATTTAGAGATGTATGGCGATGCCAAAGCTGTCGCAGCAAGTATCGTTACAAGTATCAGACCCGACACCATGCGCAGCCAATATTTCTTCAAAAATGAAAAAAACCATTTCATTGGAGTCATAGTTTTTTTCTCCTTTCTATAAATCTGCTACGAAAGTATAGCATAGCAATAGATGGTGTGCTATAATAAATCTGCACAAAAATTGTATAAATCTATCTTTTTGCAACTTTTTTTGCGCGGATTTTAAAGAATTTACAGAAAGGCTGACTAATACTTATGGATCGCTATTACGAATATACAGACCGCTTAAATACACCAATCGAAGCTTTTACACATATCACGTACGATTACAACTTTCCTATTTTGCCACACTGGCATTATTTTATAGAATGTATATATCTTACAGCCGGCAATCTGCTTGTCACCTGTGATGAGAATGTATACTCCCTGCAACCGGGAGATTTTATTTTTTTTCCGCCAAAGACTTTACATACTATCGATGTCTTTCCGACGGATTTTGAGCAAAGCCAGGCTGAGAAACCATCGCAAGATCCTGCTATTACGCTGAAATCGCAAGATTTCTTAAAGAATCCGTCGTTGCATGGTTATCTGCCTAACTTTCCGCTGTCTGCCTGCCCTCTTCTGGCATCTCCGCAGGAACCTTTACCGGATCAGGAACACGACAGCATTCATCCGGTGTCAATACCACATTCAGCTGCAAATGTATCGGAGAAATCTCCCTCTATAACGACTGTGGCGGCATCTGACTGCAAAGCGGCTTCCCCGCTAAACATTCGCTATCATGTTTTGAAGTTTGACCTTGGCTTTTTGCAGGCAACGGATAACATGAAAAATCAATTCAACCGGATCATCTCTCTTGCCTATGAGGAAGATCCTTCCAATATTTTCTTTGCCAACGGCGACATGACAGGTATTCCACTCGAGCAGCTCTTTGTCGACTGTATCGAGGAAGTGCGGCTGCGCCATTTTGGCTACGACACGATTGCCTGCTCCAAACTTGCGATCTTGATCACAGCGATGACGCGCGTTTGGCTGCTGCGCGGACTTAATATGGAAGAAATTTTATTGTCCCGGCAAAGTGACAATCATGAGTTTGAACATATTGCAGAATATATCAAATCGCATTATAATGAACCTTTACGGATTCATGACCTTGCAGAACGGTGCGGAATGAGTTATTCTTACTTTGCTAAATTATTCCGCAGAAATTACCATCAATCCTGCAAGGAATATATCGAATTTGTGCGTATTAACAGGGTGACGGATCTGCTTTTATTCACGAAACTGGATCTGACCTATATCAGTCAGGAGACCGGTTTTTCGGATTGCAGTCATTTAATCCGTACTTTCCGCAAATGGAAGGGCTGTACGCCAAGACAATGGATGCGGGAGTATAGTTCCGAATTAAATTCTGGAATCTGATCAATACTTTTAAGAAATGGAGATGTCATCATGCGATTATGGCATAATTTTTGGGGGCATTTGCGAACAATTCTACGCCACAAACGACTGGTGCGCCGCAATTGCTTTCGCGCCGGCATTTACTGGCAGGGAATCTGCCATGACTGGTCGAAATATCATCCAATTGAATTTTGGACCGGTGTTCGCTATTATCAAGAGGGCAAACGAAGCCCGAACGCTTATGAGCGCGAAACCATCGGCTACTCTGCCGCATGGCTTCACCACAAAGGACGCAACCGCCATCACTATGAATACTGGATCGATCTTTCCTCTGACTACTCCAAGGGGTTACAGGGAATGCCTATGGCACCACGTTACGTCGTTGAAATGTTTTGCGACCGCATGGCAGCAAGCCGTAATTACAATTTAGAAAATTACAACGACCGACTGCCTTTGGAATATTACGAACGTGGCAAATCGCGCTACACCATGCATCCAGAGACTGCAGAGCTGCTAGAACGGCTTTTGCATATGCTCGCCGAAGAGGGCGAAGATAAAACTTTCGCTTATATTCGCAACGAACTGGATCTTAAGCATTCCCGCTGGCATTAAACCACTGTCAGCATAATTTACGACCACAGATTAGGGTGACGGCAAAATAGACTTCGGCACTCTGATCCTAGAAAGGATTTTTATGAACTGGAAACAATTTATTTACCGCTATAAACATATATTTGTCGCACTCTATTTTCCGGTGTATATGGTTTGGTTTGTGTGGCTGGAGGCACGTGTTGACGTACCTTTCACCTACATTCATTGCGCTATAGACGACTATATTCCTTTTTGCGAATATTTTATTATTCCATATTTATTATGGTTTGTGTATGTATTTGCAACATTAGCACTCTTATTTTTCGATCTGAAGCATTTAGAAAACTATTATCAGACAATTGCCACATTGATCATTGGCATGACAGCCAGTCTGTTAATCTATACTTTGTTTCCAAATGCACAGAACATGCGACCGACACAATTTACTCATGACAATATTTTTACACAGGTCATTTCCATGCTGTATGCAACGGATACCGATACCAATGTGCTGCCAAGTATTCATGTGTTTAACTCACTTGCCATCCACGCCGGACTTTGCCGCTATGCGACGATCCATAAGCAAAAGATCTGGCGCAACGGCTCTTTTGTACTGTGCCTCTTGATCTGTATGTCTACGCTATTTTTGAAACAGCATTCCTTCTTGGACGTTGCTGCTGCGATCGTATTATTTATGATCGTCTCTTGGATCACAAATATATTGTTCCGCAAACAGACAACAAAATAAATAACCAGCAGGGGATGTAAAACACACATCCCCCGCTGGTTATTATACCTTTTTATTTTGTCAACTCATGTTTCAAGCAATATAGCAAATGTTACTTGATGACTTTCACTTTTATTTTGTATCGTTTCTTTAAGAATTTACGTTCCTTATACATTTCTGAATTCTTTGGTGTTTTTATGGTAATGTTGGAAAGGTTACACTTTAATCCACGATAATAAAATATGCTGTCAATGTACAACCAAAGATTTTTTATGCCTTTAGGAACCGTCACACTTCTCAGTTTCGGGCAACTAGTAAACACATATTCTCCAAGTTCCTTAACTCCTTTTTTTAGCACTACAGACCTTAACTTTTTGCAATCTGAAAATGTTTCATTCAGTTCCACTTTTCCATATACGGTTATCTTCTTCAAAGCAGATTCTTGAAATGCACTCCCGCCCAATTCTTTCAGTTTCCTAGGCATCCTAATGTAATTCAACGAACAGCGCACAAACGCACTCTGTCCAATCACCTTTACCGTATCCGGCAGGATCACCTTTTTAATGTTGGTGCAGAAGGAAAAAGCGAAATCTGCTATCTTTGTTGTTCCCTTTTTTACTTTGACCGTTTTTGCCATATACTTCCTTGGTACAAGAAGCAGTTTCTTTCCATTTTTCGTATACAACATTCCCTTGTATGACCTATACCACTTGTTAGCCGATGCCACGTTAAATTTCTTCAGATGTACCAGATAAGACTGCAGTTCTCCGCAATACCCTTCCGTCAGCCCTATTCCTGCATAAATATTTATAACCTTGACTGTCTTCGGAATACTCAAGTACTCAACCTTTGGAACCGGATTGTCCTCATGTTCTCCGTAAAATTCATCTCGAAAATAGTAATTTGAGCTACAGCTAAATACATCCATCAGTTCAATCTTCGTTACTGTTTTACCATTGATCTTCTCCGGTACGGCAACCTTTTTTTGTTCCATTGGTATCGCAACGATCGTTGCCGTATTCTTCTTATCCGAATAAAGATAAGTAAATCCGTCTTTCTGACCAAATTTACCATAATCCTCCGCAAATTCGGTAAAATATCTTTCACACAGTTTTACGTATCTGTCATCCGCATTTGCCGTTGTCGACTTCGAAAATATTGTTACGATGCACAATAGTATCATCACTGCATAATACCTGCTTTTCATAATAATCACCTGTCCTTTCCTGCATCTCCGCCACATAATCACTGACTGTTACTAATAACTTTATTTCATAATAAATCAACCATCTCCCCGCGAATATGTTCGCCATGTGGATGTTGGTGCAAATGACGTATCCAACTTTCTTGCATATGTATAAATCCTAAACATGCATATATTATTTTTTCCGGGAACCACTGTATCATATGTCCCGCCGAAATTATTAAATACATTATGTTCAAACTTATTATGACGGTAATAATAATCTTTCAACAATCCTGTGACCACAACCTTGGCACCATGAGTATATCTTCTTCCACTTGAGCCCGGACTATCCGCATAATTTTGATGTGATTTCTTTTTTCTTCCGGAATCCGCCACGTTATCATCCAAAGCCGAATATGTCATTCCTGTCGTTGATGTATAAGCATCTAATTTTTTTATTATTTGCTTATACTCATCTTTAGTAAATATATTCTTTCCTCCTTCTCCGATCACATTGACCTTAAGTTTACTTTTCATGTCGTCACTATTTGGCACAATCGATTTGTGAGAAAATGCATCCCCTGCTACATGCAGTGCCATGCCAAGCACCCGCAGTGCTCTGTTATTGGCAGCCGCATTGGTCCCGGTATAGGCATTTGGGATGTTATAAGCCTTACCGCCTTTTTTAAGTTCTTTGGTACAGATAATATTGATCGCCTTATTGATATATGACAGATTTGCCAGATCAATGACTGCACCTTTGGCAGAATCGCTGTTCATGATCTCCGTAATGCTTTTACCCGGATTCTTTTTCTGTAAATATGCGATCTTATACAGGTAATAGACTGTTGTAATATAATTGGTAAATTTGTGCGCATGCAGGTTCGGTACATCCTTTGCCAAGGTGAGTTTTGTACCCCCGCTTGTTCCACTGCAGGTATCCACTGCCAGACTAACCGCTTTTAGCACAGCTATCTTTTTATCCGTGTATTTTGATTTCAAGTTCGCATCCGATACGGCATCTCTAATAAGGCTATTGTGTCCTTTTTCCATCCACTTTGCCACCACTCCCGGTATCTCATACCGGTCTTCTGCAGTAACATGGCTCCCACACTCCGGCAGATCACTTGTGCTGCAATTAGGCTTATAAACAGCATCAAAATCTTTCGCCAATTCCGATGCAGCTTTATAGTCTACGATCCTTCCGTTCCCATCAGCAAGCTGTTTGGCACTGACATCCATACATTGTCGTATCTTATCGGCGGTCCAGTCTGCATGGTTCTCCCACAGCTTCGCCGCTACCGCAGCAATATGCGGTACTGCCATACTGGTGCCGGATTCCACGGTCAATCCTCCCAACTGGGCAAGTACCGGAATATACTCTCCCGGTGCTGACAGTTCAACACCCGCTCCCTGTACCGAACAGTCTGCCGGCGACATATCTGCACTGACACCGCCAACAGCCATGACTTCCTCATATGCGGCCGGATATAATATTTGATCCGCTTCTTTATCATTTCCCGCTGCTGCTATCATCAGAATGCCTTTGTCTGCGACAGATTTGATCTCTTCTCTTAAAATATCGCAATCATAATTCGTGCCAAAACTCATGTTGATAATATCAATACCATTTTCTTCACACCACTGCAGCGCCGCAACCACTCTGCTGATCGGTGCTTCGTTGTTTTCATCCAAGATCCGCACGGAATAGACTTCCAGATCTTCATCGATTCCCGTTACACCATTGTCATCATCTTTCGCACAGATGATACTGGCAACTGCCGTTCCATGACCGGTCATATCACAGCATAGAACAGAGGATTCTTCCCCGGCATACAGAAGATCCACACGGTCAGCCACATCAATATCCTCTGTAATGTCTACCCCGGAATCGATCACAGCGATCTTCTTTTTGCCGTTTTCTGCCGTCTTCGGTTTGTCAGATACTCCACGCTCCACATTGACCGCATCAATATTCCATGCTTCCTTAGCAAACTGAATGATCTGGTCTGCTTCATCCGATTCACAGCCGCTTACTATTTCATCACGTTCTACGGATACCACTCCGGACTCCTGTTCCAATTGCCTTGCTTGTGAATCGTTCAGCTCCAAGCTCACACAGCCGGAACTTTCCAACAGTTCTGCCGTACTTTCATTGTGATCCACAGTGTCATACTCTTCTGCCAGCTTGTCAAGCTTATGCTGGTCTGCCACGTTCACAATGTAATCTTTTGCTGTTTCTTTGTGCGCTGCCGCACGAACTGTAAATGTCTCTTGTGCCCCGCCAAGGACCATAGATGCCGCCAATATGCTGACCACGATCCCTTTCCTTACTCGTTTCTTTTTCATTTGCTCCTCCTTACCCATGTCACTTCTCACATGTAAAAATAGATACTTTAGATACAAAAAATAATTCACTCTGTACAGAACTTCCGTTAGTTACATCTTTAGTACACCATAGATCTGTTACCGTGTCAACAATATCAACGCAATCTTAATAATTCTTAAGAATTTATCACAAAATTGGACTACATTCTTCCTGCAGCCAATCTCTTTCTTCCGGTGTTAAATGCGGGCCAATCTCTTCATAGACCCGTTGATGATATGCATTCAGCAGGCCAAGTTCTTTGTCACTGAGCCCTTTTACATCAATCGCTCTCCGATCAAACGGCACTAATGTCAATGTTTCAAATTCCAAAAAGCGACCAAAATCCGTATGCTCTGCTTCACAGCATAGGATCAGATTCTCCAGTCGAATACCAAATTTATTTTCCAAATAAACACCCGGCTCATTGGACGTGATCATGCCCGGTTCCAGCGCCGGATCGCCTCCCGGCTGTTTAGAAGCCACATACCGTATTGCATTTGGTCCCTCATGCACATTCAACAGATATCCTACGCCGTGTCCTGTTCCATGCAAAAAGTCACATCCTATTTCCCACAATGGCTGTCTTGCCAGCACATCCAGATTCACTCCGGTAATTCCGCTGCGAAACTTTGCCGCACCAAGCGCCAAATTACCACGAAGCACTGTCGTATAGTATTTTTTCTGCTCTTCGGTTGCTTCTCTGCCCAACATAACCGTTCGTGTAATGTCTGTTGTTCCCTGATAATAATGTCCACCCATATCTAACAGCAAGAAATTCTCTTCCTCTAATATACGGTTAGATTCCGGTGTCGCACTATAATGCACGATCGCACCATGCTCTGCATACCCGGATATTGTGTCAAAGCTAGGTCCCAAATAATCTTCATCTAATCTTCGAAACTCCTCCAATTTATCCGAAACGGAGATTTCAGATTCCTTCTTTTTATCCGTATGATGTAGCCAATATAACATCTTGGTAATGGCAATACCATCTTTCAAATGTGCAATACGTTCATTATTCACTTCCGTTTCATTCTTGACCGCCTTCCACATTCCGGTTGGATTCACAACATCGACTAATGTATTTTCGTTCGGCACCTGTGCCGCCAAATGCGCATTGACCACACGCATATCCATTGCTACGCGCTTTCCCTGTCCCATTTTGCGGATATATTGTTCCACCTCTTCATACGGTCTCGTTTCAATTCCCGCCTTCATTAAGGCAGTCTGTATCGACCCGTTCGCACAATTTTTCTCGCAGAACAATACGCCACTCTCTTGCGTAAACACCGCATAAGATAAAAATACCGGACAGCATGGAATATCATTTCCACGTAAATTAAACAACCACGCAATATCATCCAAAGATGTCAGAATAAAATAATCCAAACTCTTTTGCTTCATCCAGTCCCACAAACGAGACAGCTTCTCTTCTCTGCTGACCCCTGCATACTTTATCGCCAATTCCCATATTGGCTGTTTTGGACGATCTGGGCGGTCTTCCCAAATGTCTCCTACCAGATCAACGTTACTTTTAACCTTGTATCTGCGTTTCATTGCCATAAGCCATGTGGTTGTCACCATACGGCCATCGCAGCCAAGCACTTGTCCATCTTTTAGTACATTGTCGAGATAAGTGTTCACCGTCGGAACGCCATCAAGTCCCATGCGGTATAATGTGATGCCGCTGTCCTGCAACTGTTTTTCTGCTTGAATAAAATATCGCCCATCGGTCCATAACCCGGCATCTTCTAACGTCACGATCACAACACCTGCAGATCCGGTAAAACCAGAAATATATTCTCTTGTCTGAAAATATCCGCTGACATATTCAGAACCATGAAAATCATTGGTCGGAATATAATACACATCAATGTCTTCCTCGCGCATGCGTTTACGCAGGCTTTCTATACGTTCCCACACTTTCATCTCTCATCAGGCCTCCTTCAAGCGGTTTGCAAGCTCTGCAAATTGCGCTAACGACAATGCTTCTCCACGGATCGTAGCTGATAACCCCATACTCTCGATTGCCGTCTTGGCCTGCTCCTTTGTCACCGGAAGTGATGCATCATTTCCCAATCCATTCTGCAATGTCTTTCTTCGCTGATTAAAAGATGCCCGGATAATATTAAATAAGAGCGCTTCATTATCCACAGA
>OLSC01002617.1_pt1 | contig 11893 bp, 10 predicted proteins | sample 1672881 | NCBI WGS metagenome assembly OLSC01 (sample SAMEA3136733, study PRJEB25190) | human gut metagenome | biome: human gut; feature: human-associated habitat; material: faeces | place: Austria | collected 2013
TTACATAGTTGGTCTGGCGCAGAGCTTCCATCCGCATATCATCATCCACGCACAGGAGAATGTGTTCCAAATCGGCACGGGCGAAGCGGTTTTCAGAAATCTTGCCGATGCTGCCGTCTTTCATATTCGTGCCGAAGATGGTAGACAGTACCGCACCGATTTGAGATTTACCCTCGCCGCCGTTGCCTTTAATCACCATCATGCGCTGCCCCTTGTTGGAGGGAATCAGGCAATAGCCGATAAACTCCTGCAAAGTTGGAATGTCCTCGGCGTAAAGCAACCCATCCAGAAAGTTCAGCCAGATCACCGGCGCAGTAGCATCGGGATTGTAAGCAACCGGCAAACGGCTCCGCACGATAGCCGGTCTGCCCTCGGTAAATGTGCCGTTCAATAGCAGCGTACCGTTGAACACATGGATGCGATCCTGCTCCGGTGGGAAGTCAGGCACTTGCGCTTCCAGTTTCAGCACTTCCAGAATGTTGGTGATCTTCCGGGGGATATTGTTTACGGCACAGAATTTCAGCTTGTCGTAAATCTCCCCACGCAGAGGAAGATCGTCCGTCACTCGACCATCGGGCGTGAAAAAAGCTCCGTTTGCGAAGATGATCCTGCGCTCTTGCAGAAATTCTTCACAAAACAGAGCTTCGTTGATGTTCTGCCCGTCAAACCACATGGGCAAGTTCATATCAGGCGTTTTCCGGTTCTTCGCCATGGTGCGCCACCTCCTTTTTCTTTTGTGCGGTATACTCTTGCAGAAAAGCAATTTTGCCGTCCTGCATCAGCTTGTCCACCAATGCCACCCGTTCTTCCAGATCACCCACCGTCAGCACATCTGCCATATATTCGATATGGCAGTGCATCTGGCAGGCTTCCACAAAACGGTCATCCAGAGCATCTTCCGGTGTCTTGGGAGCATAGCGCACTTTCCAATCTTCCAACAGATGCAAATAATCCGTCAGCACCCGGAAGCACAGCATTTCATCCTCCCGGAACTGACGGATATAGGGACGCTTCGGCTTGACCATAGCTGCGGCAGTGGGCGGTTTCGGGTCAAGCCCGAAGTCCAAAGCCAGCTTTTGCGCTGCTTCATAACTGCTCAGATTGAACAGCCTTGCCACAAGGTCGATCACATCCCCTTTGGCTCCGCAGCCGAAGCAGAAAAAATAGTCCTCATTCAGCTTCAAGCTCGGATGCCTGTCGTTGTGGAACGGGCAGCAAGCCATGCCGTTGTGGCTCACTTTCAGCCCGTAGTGTTCGGCGGCTTGCTTGACGCTGATTGCCGCCTTGATGGTTTCATAGATTGTCATAGAAAACCCTCCGTTCATAATATTCTGGAAAGCACGAAGCACCCGCCGTGATTGGCAGGTGCTTCGCTCCTTCTATTATGGTTATGACGGATTTTTCAAAAAACAGGCTAATGACAGGACAATCCTGTTTCAAAAAACAGGACAACTTATCTGAGGACGTAGATTTCTTCACATTTACATGATATAATTAGAAAAATGAAAAAACAGGACAGGAGGGCAAGCATGAATCAAGAATTGATGACATTGGATTTCTGGCAGGATACGGTCATATATGAGAGCAAAACATTTCCTGTCGGTACGCTTGCCTGTGATGCACTGAATGTTCCTGTGAATACCATTGCAAAAATAAACGAGCAATGCGAGAAAATCAATCTGCTGCTTGGAATATTAAACGCCGGACAGGATGCTTCTGCACTCTGTCCTATTGCAAAGGAAGCTGCTCTGACGATGCTCGATATTCTCAGTCAAACACCGCCGTTCTCCTATATGAATATCTCAAAGCACAGAGAACGGATTGAAAAAGTCTTTACTGTGGACAATGCGCTGAAATATGTGGAGTTTGCCATAAAAGCCGCAACCAATTCTTTGCAATTTGAAGAAATCCAGAACTTTACCGATGCGATGATGCTCCAACGCTATACCTCAGTTTTCGGGCATCTGGCATACTCCCTTGGGGAATACCAAACGGCCATGCTTGATTTTGCAGAAAAAACAGACGGCAACGAAGCAGACCGCACCGCAGAGGGTTTTGCAAAAATGTTCGGCAGCTATTTCCCGCCGGAGTTTTCCATCACGGAAGGCAATGCCTGGATGTCTACCCTGAACAATTCCGTTCAGTATGTATCCGTCATCCGTCCCGGCGAAAAAGTTGCGAAGCTGGTCAAGCGGATGCACTATGTATCCTTTGTAGGGATGTTCCGGTCTGATCTCTTTGAGGGCCTGTGTGTTGGTCATGCACCAAAGAAATGCAAAATCTGCGGCAAGTGGTTTCTGACCACCAACGCACGGCACACCAAATACTGTGGCGGCTATGCACCGGGGGACAAGCTGCACCGCACCTGTCGGCAGATCGGCAACCTGAAAGGCAGAGAACAACGGGAGCTTGCGGACGATCATCCGGTGAAACAGATTTATGAGAAACGGCTGAACACCATAAACCGCTATGTGAAGCGTGGTACTCTGGACGCTGATCTTGCAGAGGTTATGAAAAAGCTGGCAAAAGATAAGATGCTCCGGGCATTGAGCAATGTAGCCTATGCCAAGGGAGCTTATGAAAAAGAAATGGACCAGGCGGCTTTGAAAAAGGAAGCAAGTGCAAAAATATACAAAGAAAGGGACAAACATGAATAGAAAAGAACTTAGTCAGAATCATTGGAAATACTACTTAATGCTCGAAAAGCGTTTTGTTGAATCAATAGAGTTTGTAGAACTACATGAGGACAATTTTGATGCATTTTCTAACGGATATGCCCTCTTAATTCAAGCCATAGGGGCAGAGTTGGATACTGTATTCAAAGAGTTTTGCGGTTTCAATACAACGGATCGAAAAACGGTTGCAGACTATGCACAGTATATTTTGACCAACACACCGGATATAAAAAATCAAAAAATCAGTGTACAGGAATACGATATCGAAATACAACCGTTTATGAATTGGGATATTACCCAGCCCGCACAGTCGTTGCAATGGTGGGGAGCATTTACAGATGTCAAGCACAACCGCTATGAGCAGTTGAAGCAAGCAAAGCAGGAGAATGTACTAAATATCTTGGGAGCTTTGTATTTGATAGAAATGTTGTACTTGAAGAAAATCACTGATGGGACAGACGAATTTGATGTGTTTGATGAATCTTCCAACTTGTTTAGTTTGAAAAACTGGACTTCTAAGGCTGTGCCGCTGAGCCAAGCTTTTGCCGTGCTAAGTGATATGATGGACGACGAAAATAATACTACTAACAAAAAGTTCGATGCATAATTACTGTCGATATTGATAGAGAAAGAACCGAAAGGAGGTGCGCTATGCTGAGTGATTTTTCATGGGACATGACCGGATACATACCAAAACACGCTGTCAATCCGCACGGTGACGGCATCATTCCTTATGCGGCAGAGCGCATCTTCCAACTGGAACCGGAGCCTCCAGCGGTGGGCAATCTGAACGAATATATCCTGTCTGCCTTGCAGGAAAAGAATTTGATATATTTCTCATTCTTCCTACACCACTACGAGCCGCAGCTTAACAAGCGCATCAAAGACTTTCTCGGTGTGGATGGCGGCGATTTGTACGACACAGACCGATTTATAGATATAAAGCTCTCCTGCCGGGAGCAAATGCTCCAAAAGCTGATGGACTATGACCTTGCCAAGGGTGCAGAGTATGCTACATACATTTTCCCGTTCATCCGGGATGCTATGCTCCGTTTTCGCATGGGCGAAGAAAAATGGTCGGTGTCCTCTCTGACCAATTACAAAATGGTGCGGTCAATGGCTTGGCTGTACCACAATACCAAGGATGCGGTCAACGAATTTTCCAAGAAATACAACTGCGATCTTGCCCTTGCGGAAGAATATCTGAAAGTTGTCCGTGGAATCCGCAATCAGCAGCCTTTCTATGTCACAGACGAGGACGGCGAAGAAACAGGCGAGGATGTAGCCCTTGACGATAGCTGGAACTATACCGATATCCTCTGGAACGGCATACAGGCAGAAAAGGTGCAGCGGGCATTTGAGAAACTGAATTACCGGGAACAGACCTTGCTCGAAAAACGATTAGCAATTTGCATGACCTGTGGGCGTGTCAGCTCATGGAAAGACCGCCCCACCTTTGAAGAACTGGCGGTTATGTTTGAGGGCAGTACAGCCAGCGGTGCAGAACGAGCCTACCGAAAAGCAGTGGACAAGTTGACGGAATTGTTGGTTGCCGAGGGCGCAATCCATGCAGTCCGGCTAAAACAGAAATCCAAGATCAAGCGAAAAAAGAAAATCGCCGCCGCAATCTACGAATACCAAGCAGACTGCGACGGCGAATGGGGTAAGATTTCATTTGATTTTGAAAGCAGCACAGCAGAGATCATCCATCTTGCCGATTGGGATACGATAAAAACCAACCGCTTTGCGAACAAGGCCGTAGCCTATCTTCTGAACTGTGAAAATGAGAAACTACCAAAGGAAACAATGGTGGCATTTGAACCATAAAAAGAAAAACCGCTACAACATCCATCCCACTTTGGAATGAGAATTGCAACGGTTTATTTGCTGGGAACTAATTATTCGATATTTGTGATTTCCCAATCATCATTTACCAGATGGGTAAATCCTTTGTTTTCTTCTTCATCTGGAATTGATGCTGTCCAGATGATTTCTCCGTTTTCACCCAGGGCAGTTATTGTTAATCCTCGCAGATCAGTGTAGCCATCGAGATTTTCGAGCCAGATGCGTTCGCCTTTCTTGAGCAGAGAACCATCTGCATTTTCAAAGCCGCCACTGGAATTTGGCATTGAAAGCTTGATGCTCTTAACGCCTTCAGAGCCAATGGTCAGATAAAACTTAGAAATTTCATCCTCTATGGACGGGAACTGGATTTTCTGTCGTGCTTCTTCGGTAGCGAAGATCCACCACTTGCCATTCATAAAGAGTTCAATGGTTCCCTCAGTTGCCCCGTATTGATAACCATATCCTGTACCAAAATTGGATTGATTGTCAACGCTGGGCTGTTTATTTCCATCAACCTGGGATGTGATTTCTCCATCCATAACACCACATCTTGCTTCTATTTTGCTTTCATGGCCAGTATCAAGATACAGTGTCCCGTTCACCATAACCATAGGGATTAAGTCCCATGTTTCGGTTTGCTTTATAACCTTGATTCCATAAACATCCGCAATTCGTGCAGGATAAGTTTCAAGGATTTCACCGGAGTATTCAATTTCAATCACATCTCCGATTTCAGGTTCTGGTGATGGATGAGCATTGCTAATAGGTACCACAATTCGGTCTGCACTATTCAATTCCCAACTACCTTCAACGGGCTTCACAAGATAATGGCCATCATGAATTTCCAGAATTTCAGCCCGGAACACCTGATGGGCTTCGTTGGAAAAACCTTCAATCTGAATACTATTATTCTTGAAAACCAGTCGGCCTGTTTCTACCAGTTCATCGGTATTATACTTTGTTTTATCTACATAGAGGTATCCATCAGCTTCATTAAATCTGAGGGTAAAATCGAAATATCCTCGATCAGATAGCTCATAGCTTGCTCCGTTTGCATAGTCATATATGATTATGCGACTATCAATGATGCCGGAACCAAAGGTGTATGTGGAGCAGAGGTCAGGGATTCTGTCGCCTGTTAGATCACAGAAATAGGTGTTCCATATAGGCATGCCATGGAATAGAGGTACAATTCCTTCTTCAGTTACAGCCTCCATTTTTTCAGGATACCAACGGAACGTTACACCCGGAAACTCCGGAAGATTGATTTCAAGTCGTCCGTCCCATACCATTTCATCGGGGGTCTCAAGATAATCAAACCATTCGGTTACCGTCCCGTCCGTGCCATTATTCTTTGTTACAGGATTTGTTAAGAAGCAAACCGCAACAAACACGCAAACAATGACTGCCAGAACGACACCCCAGAAAGCAGGCTTCTTGTAATTCATCACAGACTTCACACGATCTTTAACACCAACTTCACCAAAGGCAAGAGGACAAGCGGCGATCATCCGGCGGTTTACGCTGCAAGCAACAAGTGCTTGGGTATAGTCGGCTCTTTGTTCGTTGCCAAGTTCCTTGATGACCCTTTCATCACAAGCAAGTTCGATATCACGGCATAGCAGAACATAAGCCAGCCACACCAAAGGATTGAACCAATGGATAGTCAGCAGGAGAAAACCAAAAGGCTTCCACCAATGGTCTTTACGATGAATGTGTGCCTGCTCATGGGCAACAACGTGTTCCAGATCCTGACCGTTCATGTTGAACGGGAGATAGATTCTTGGCTTTATGATGCCAAGCACAAACGGAGATTTTACATTCTCGCTCTGGAAAATGTTGTCCTTGTAGCGAACGGCAGTATCAACTTTGCGACGCAAACGCCAATAGCTGATAACGGTATAGGCGACTAAAAGCAGAATACCAATAGTCCAGACAATGGTAAGAATGGTCATAATATTATTACCATTGTTTGCAGGAACAGTAACACCTTCAAAATACCGATCTCCAAGATAGTCATTTATCCGGTTATCAACGGGAGTAATGCCGGTCTGAACATCGAAGCTCGGCCCGGAAATTACTTTTTCAGGAAATGTTTCAGCACTCGGAATCAGGCTCAATGCGCTCTCAAAAGAGAATGGGCAAATCAATCTGATGGCTACGATGCCCCAAAGCAGAATATTGACCCATTTGGGAGCTTTCTTCAGAACGAATCTAAGAATCAGCACAACCAAGACAAGCCAGCTTGCCGATATGCTCATGTTGACGATTTTCAAAAAGAGTTCGTTCATTGTGAACCTCCTTTCCTGATGCGGTCGATCATGTGCTGTATCTCATCAAGCTCATCTTCGGACATAGCCTGATGCTTTGTAAAAGCAGCGATAAAGGCAGGCAGAGAACCCTCGAATTTTTTCTCAACCAGTTCATCGATCTCACACGCCTGGGCTTCATCTTTGGAAACGAGAGAAGTAACAGTGCCATTGTCGTTCTTCAGCACACCACGCTCTCCAAGACGCTTGATAACGGTATAAGTCGTAGTCCTTTTCCATCCGAGTTGATCCTGGCACAGCTTTACAAGCTCGACAGCAGTAACCGGCTCATGCTCCCACATAATCAAGCAAAACCTATACTCACTTTCGTGAATCTTCGGAAAATCCATATTCATGCCCTCCATGTCTACACTGTTAGACTCCATAGATAGTCTACCACATTAGACAATCAAAATCAATAGAGTTCACAGAAAAGATACAAAAAATGCCCGCAGAATTTCTCCCACGGGCAAGGTGTTGGTTAGCTATCAAGCGGTTTGTATTCAGTTACAGTTTTCAAATAGGTTTCTGGATCACCGTTCAATATCAAGTCTGCATATCCAATCGGATCATTGTAGATCAGATAGTCCAGTTCTGACCGCTGATACATATTGTCGGCAATCTCGTTTTCCACGGCGATGGTGTTAATCGCAATCATGCTACCATTTGCAAATTTCAGTTCCACACAGGCATTATCCATGTTGAACTCACAAGAAATCAATCTATCCATAAGAAACCTCCATTTTGCTGGATGTTAGATCATCCCAAAATATTTGAATGCTTCTCGGATTGCTTTTTCCTTCTCCGGTGGGCATTGTGGCTGTCTGGAATCCTCGGACTTCGGCAGATTGTAGTTCTTGCCGACTTCCAGTCCGCATTTTCTCTTTATCTGAGAAATATAAAGGTTGGAAACCTTTAACCCGGTATGCTCCAAAACATACTCCTTGATCTGCGGATAGGTTGCTCCATCTTGGAACTCCGACATATCCATATCTTCCAAAGAGAACTCAACCCGAATCTTTTTCGAGTCGACTTCGCCCTTGGAAAGCAAGACAACCGTCTCCACATGAACAGTCATCCCAAATTGATCAACCGGACATACTTTTCTAAGCTCATATCCTCTCTCACACAGATACTTCAGATCCCTTGCCAACGTCGCACTGTCGCAACTTACATACACAATCCTATCCGGGTTCATCTCGACCATGGTCTCCAGCAGGGTTTCATCACAGCCTTTTCTTGGCGGATCTACGACGATGACATCTGCATAAACGCCATTTTTCTTATACTCTCTTGGCAGCACTTCTTCTGCTTTTCCCACAAAGAACTCTGTATTCTCCAGGCCATTAAGTTTCGCATTTTCTTTCGCATTCTCTATAGCTGCCGGAACAATTTCCACACCACGGACAAATTTTGCTTTCTGTGCCAGGAACAGGGAAATGGTTCCGATCCCACAGTAGAGATCCCATACTGTTTCCTGACCGTGAAGATCTGCGTATTCCAGTGCCTTTGCGTAAAGCTTCTGGGTCTGCATAGGATTTACCTGATAGAAAGACAGAGGAGAAATCTGATAGGAAATATCTCCGATCCTGTCTGTGATATATTCCTGGCCCCAGAGCAGACAGATCTCTTCGCCAAGAATCACATTGCTGCGTTTCTTATTTACATTGATGGTAATGCTTGTCATTCCCGGAATCTCACACAGAGATTTTACAAGCTGCTCCTCTTTCGGGAGCTTGTTTCCGTTCAGAATCAGACAGACCATCACTTCTTTTGTGAAGTATCCGTAACGGATCAGGACATGGCGCACCAGCCCTTTGCCTGTTGCTTCATTATATGGTTCAATCCCGTATTTCTCCATATGTGCGATTACACGGTCCAGAACTTCTTTATTCTCAGCTACACCAAGTGCACAGTCACGGTTTTCGATAATATTGTGAGTTCTTCCTGCATAGAAACCTGTAACGATTTTTCCCTCTTTATTTCTGCCTACAGGAAACTGCGCCTTATTTCTGTAATGAAAAAGTTCATCCATGCCAATGATCGGCTCCATAGGGATATCTGTAAAACCACCGATCCGTTCCAAATGGCCCTTCACCTTATTTGTCTTAAATACAAGCTGCTGGTCATAGGAAAGTGCCTGAAGCTGGCATCCGCCACACTGACGGGCAAATTCGCACTTGGGCTCAACTCTGTACGGAGATGGCTTCAGCACCTCCATAAGACGGCCGTAACCATAATTTTTCTTTGCCTTGATAATTTTGGCTGTTACTGTATCTCCGATCACTGCGTCCTTGACAAAAACGGTGAAGCCATCGGCTTTTCCGATACCTTCACCGTCAATTCCGCAATCTTCTATCTCTAACGTAACAAGATCGTTCTTACGAAATTCCATAAAGATTACACCTCATCTGTTCTTCTTAAGTTGGATTCAAACAATTTATTATATCCAAGCCATTCTTTTTTGCTCTTGTTTGCTGCAAAAATCTCTGTGATGGTTTCCATTCTTGCATCTGTATTATCTGCAAGATTGAGAGCTACAGCCTCCACCAGTGCAGGTTTCTTCGGGGAACCATATTCAAGCTCTCCGTGATGTGACAGAATACAGTGGATCAGTTCATTCTTAAGCACCTCCGGAAATTCCGGTATCTGGCGCGCAAGATCATTGATCATCTGCGCTCCCATATAAATATGTCCCAGAAGCTGACCTTCATCTGTATAATCATTTAACGGAAATGCAGATAATTCTTTTGTCTTTCCGATATCATGAAGAAGTGATGCTGTGATCAGTAAATCCCTGTTGATGACCGGGTATGCCTTTGACATATAATCGCAGAGTCTGGTCACTCCCAGAGTATGCTCCATCAGACCGCCGATAAATCCGTGATGTACTGTCTTCGCTGCAGAATGTCCTTCAAACGCTTTCACAAAAGCTTCATCTTCCACAAATAATTTCTTCAGAAGTGCAGACAGATAAGTATTCTCCACACTGTCAATAAATGCTCTCAGCTGGCTGTACATATCATCTGTGCTGTTCTCACTTACAGGAAGATAATCTGCAGGATCATACTCATCTTCAGCAGCCTTGCGCACACGCTTGATATTCAGCTGCATAGCCCCTGCAAAGCTGGTCACATCTCCCACAACATCTATATAATCCAGTGCATCAAAATCATCAATTCCAAGAGAATTCGGATCCCAGATCTTGCCATCCATGATTCCGGTTTTATCCTGGAGGATAATATTCTCATAGGGTTTTCCATTCTTCGTTACCGCAGACTGTTTCTGCTTGCACAGATAAATCCCATTAATTCTGTCTCCCTCATGTAACTCATTTAAAAAACGCATAAAGCCTGCCTCTCTATCCTTTATTTTTAGTATTATAACAATTCCACAAGAAAGAATCCCGCTTGCAGGATTCTCCGCCTGTCACTATCTCTCTCCAACTGTTACCTTATAATCTTTCTCCGCATACTCACCATCGGAATTTTTGCGAAGAACCGTTATGGTAAGATTTTCTCCCTGCTTTTTTGTCTGAAGATATGTATAGTAAGACTGCATACTCTCTGTGGGAGTTCCATCAATCTTACTTATGATATCTCCACACTGTATCCCTGCCTTCATCGCAGGAGATTCTTCTTGTGTACGCTCCACGTAAAGTCCCTGATCAATTCCCAGTTTTCTACATTGTGCCTGAGTTATCTCTGTTCCATAAATACCTGTATATCTGATTGTTTCTTTGTTAGCCAGATGTTCTATCAACGGAAGAATCTGCGAAATGGAAACTGCATGAATATTATCTCCGTCATTTTCATTCTTCTTCAGTATCATACCTGCCACATTTCCGTCAGAATCAAGCAGCACACCACTTCCATCTTCATTCCCCTGCACATCTGTAGCCAACACATTATACTCCGTATCCGCTACCGATAGTTTTTCAGAAACAGAAGTGATCATTCCATAAACCACCGCATCACTGTCACCGGCAGGACTTCCGATAGCAATTACTATATCGCTCTGTCCCAGTTTCTTTGTGTCTGTCAGATCAGATACCACGATACCTTCTCTTGTACTGTCATTGAGAAGATTTTTTCTCACAGTTGCAACTGCAAATCCGGAATCTGCATCTCCCCTGCATATCTCTCCCTGCACTGTCGAACCATCTGCAAAAGTCACCTGCAGTTCCTGCAGATTTTCCATTTCTTCCTCATAGGTCAGGATATAAAATTGCGTCTCTGTTTCAAGAAAGACAAGACCTTCCGTATCTTCCTGCTGCAAATAAGAATTATTCAGCAAATCCTCATCCTTTGAAATTCCTCTCACGTTTACAAGAGATTTTCGGGATTTTTGGGAAACCTTCAGCACTTCCCTATACATCTCCTGACGCATTGCCAGAAGACTCTTCTCCTCTTGTTCAGAAACTGAAGCGACAGATTCCCTCTCTGTTGCCTGTTCTTCAGATATCGTCTCCGCTACATCCGATCCTGTCAGTTCGATTTTCTGCTGTGTATTCTCTTCTCTGTCCGCCATAACCGGAAACACACTGGCAAAGGTTACGGCTGCGCAGCTTCCAAACAAAACGCCACATCCTGCTATCATAAGCAGCCTGCGCAACAGACTGCCATTCTCTTTTGGCTGTTTTTTTACCGTTTCTTTTATAAACTGATATTCCTGTGTGTCCATTTTGTTTTTTTTCATACCTGATTCTCCTGCCGCACTCCATTCAGGATAACTGCCCAGTGTCATACAAAACAGCAATCTGCTAAACAGTTACCATTCAGGTTCAATATCGCTTGTATTCAAACAAATTATATCGTAACAATCTACACATTATTTTAACAAAAAGATATGAATTTTTTATGAATATACTATAAGTAATTTCCCACAGTACAAAAAAGAAGCTCCTACTGAAACACTTATCGTATCAGCGAAACACTGCAGCTCAGGTTATTATGATGACACAAAAAAACGGCTTAAATGCACATATAATAGCATTCAAACCGTTTCTTATGCGGAAGATGGGACTTGAACCCACACGAGCGCAATGCTCACAAGATCCTTAGT